>Ga0302215_10001234_pt1 | contig 18463 bp, 18 predicted proteins | sample II_Fen_N3_1_FD_194580 | JGI IMG/M metagenome (GOLD analysis project Ga0302215, IMG submission 194580) | Peat permafrost microbial communities from Stordalen Mire near Abisko, Sweden - II_Fen_N3_1 | ecosystem: Environmental > Terrestrial > Soil > Wetlands > Permafrost | place: Sweden: Abisko...
TAACAGTTCATAAAGAAATTAAATAATATTGAATCATGGCTAAAAAAGCGGTAGCATCTCTCCAAAAAGGTGAAGGTCGTGCATTTGCAAAGGTTATCAAGATGGTGAAATCACCTAAAACCGGTGCGTATATGTTCCAGGAAGAAATTGTTCATAACGATAAAGTGAAAGATTATTTTACTAAATAATAATACTTCGTTACAAAAAATAAAAAGAATCCTCTCATTAATAGAAATGAGAGGATTTTTTTTGCCGTATACTCAAAAAAAAGACTTAATTTTGTAAGTTACATTTAGAACAATAAATGCTAATGTGCCAATTTACAATTCAATACATAAAAATTTGATTGTAAGTTGTAAATTTTTAAAATAGTAAATAGAAATGGGTTTATTTAATTTCTTTAATAAAGAGAAAAAGGAAACACTTGATCAGGGGCTGGCGAAAACAAAGGAAAGCGTATTTTCGAAACTGACACGTGCAGTTGCCGGAAAATCGAAAGTTGATGATGAGGTGCTTGATAATTTGGAAGAAGTGTTGATTACTTCGGATGTAGGGGTTGAAACTACTCTGCGGATTATTGAACGAATTGAAAAGCGTGTAGCACAGGATAAATATGTGAACACGACCGAACTGAATACAATTCTGAAAGATGAAATAGCATCATTACTTGCTGAGAATAATTCAGATTCGCCAATAGATTTTGATAGTGCTTTGCCTGCAAAACCATACGTAATTATGGTAGTTGGAGTGAATGGGGTCGGGAAGACCACCACAATTGGGAAGTTGGCTCATCAGTTTACAAAGGCAGGTAAGAAAGTTTACCTGGGAGCTGCCGATACTTTTCGGGCTGCTGCTGTCGATCAATTGGTTATTTGGGGAGAGCGAGCAGGAGTGTCAGTAATTAAACAGAAAATGGGTGCAGATCCGGCTTCAGTGGCTTACGATACAATTGCTTCAGCGAAAGCAAATGATGCCGATGTGGTGATTATTGATACTGCTGGACGTTTGCACAATAAAATCAATCTAATGAATGAGCTGACTAAAATCAAGAATGTGATGCAAAAGGTTGTGCCTGATGCACCTCATGAAGTGTTATTAGTTCTCGATGGTTCTACTGGTCAAAATGCGTTTGAACAGGCTAAGCAATTTACAAAAGCAACAGATGTAACTGCATTGGCAATAACCAAATTAGATGGAACTGCTAAAGGTGGCGTTGTTATTGGAATTTCCGATCAGTTTAAAATTCCTGTGAAATATATTGGTTTAGGTGAAGGTATGGAACATTTACAGGTTTTTGACCGGAATGAATTTGTAGCTTCCTTGTTTGAATGATTTGATGATTTAATTAATGGAGTATCTGATGATATGTCCAATATTTGTAATTTGTAAATATGTCTTTGAAAAAAATAAATAAAGGAACAGTTGACGTAGTAACACTTGGTTGTTCTAAGAATCTTGTTGATTCGGAGCAGTTGATGCGCCAGTTCGATGCGTTGGGATATAAAGTGCGTCACGATGCTGCGAAGCCTGATGGTGAAATAGTAATTGTAAACACCTGCGGTTTTATAGGTGATGCTAAAGAAGAAAGTATCAATACGATCTTGCAGTTTGCTGATATGCGTAAACATCAGAAAATTAGTAAATTGTTTGTGATGGGTTGTCTCTCGGAACGATATATGAATGAACTTTCGATTGAAATACCGGAAGTTGATAAATATTTTGGAAAATTCAATTATACGGATGTTTTAAAAGAAATCGGACAAGAATATCGTGCTGATTTACGTCTTGAACGTACGTTAACAACGCCTAATCATTATGCATATATAAAAATATCGGAAGGTTGTGACAGAAAATGTTCGTATTGTGCAATACCAATCATTACCGGAAAACATCGTTCGCGTACAATAGAAGATATTGAAAAGGAGGTGAAAGGACTTGTTGCTCAGGGTGTGAAAGAATTTCAGATTTTGGCTCAGGATTTATCATACTATGGGCTAGATCGCTATGAATCGCACAAATTGCCGGAATTAATTGAAAGATTGTCGGATATTGAAGGTGTAGAATGGATTCGTTTGCATTATGCTTACCCAGCACATTTTCCGTATGATACTTTACGTGTAATGCGTGAAAGGAAGAATGTATGTTCTTATCTGGATATTGCTTTGCAACATGTGAGTGATAATATGCTTGACAAGATGCGTCGGAATATTACGAAGGAAAGAACGTATGAATTAATTCGAAAAATTAGAGAAGAAGTTCCAGGAATTCATTTGCGCACTACATTGTTGCTTGGTCATCCGGGAGAAACAGATGAGGATGTAGAGGAATTGAAAGAATTTATTCAAAATATTCGATTTGAACGGCTTGGAGCTTTTGCATATTCAAATGAAGAAGGTACTTTTGCATATAAAAACTATCCGGATGATATTCCTGAAGATGTAAAGCAGAGTAGGGTAAATGAAATTATGGCTATTCAGCAGCGAATTTCAGCAGAAATCAATCAGGCTAAAATAGGTCAAACTCTTAAAGTGATGATTGATAGGGTAGAAGATGAGTACTTTGTGGGACGAACCGAGTTCGATTCACCGGAAGTAGATCCAGAAGTTTTGATTCCGATTTCAACCAAAGGAGTTGTAAAAGGACAATTTTATAATGCCAAAATTGTTGATGCCACCGATTTTGATTTATACGCTGAATAATAAGAATTGTAAATTGATTTAATGACCTCAGAACACAAATAGAGAATAAATATATGAATCACAAGGAGTTAATAGCCAGTATGGCCGCTAAAATGAATGCCCCTAAATCGGTTGTTGCTGATTTGTTGGAAACAACGATTGCGACTTGTACTGAGCTATTGGCGGATGGTAAAACTATTGGTTTTCAGAGTTTTGGGAATTTTGAAGTTCGGAAAAAAGAGGAACGTTTGTCGGTTCATCCTTCCACGCAGATTCGTACGCTCATTCCACCAAAATTGGTTGTGAATTTTAAACAAAGTAATATTCTGAAGGATAAACTTAAAGATTTGCCTCACAATGATTAAGGATAAAATTTCATCACAGGAAATTATTGACCTTGTTGCATCCAAGGCGTCGGTAAGTAAACGTGCTGCAGAAGAGTTTCTGAAGATGATGATTTCATCTATTGAAGATGCACTCTATGCGGGCGAACAAGTGAAGATTAAAAACTTTGGAACATTTAAATTGCAATGGAATGAGCCCCGCAAGAGTGTGAATATTCAGACTGGAGGCGATATTTTATTGGCGGGCTATCATAAAGTTACTTTTGTTCCAGACTCAATTCTAAAAGATTTGGTTAATGAGCCTTTTGCTCATCTTGAACCGGTTGAATTAGATGATGAGAGTACAACCGATTTACAAAAAGAGGAATCTTCTGATGTTGCACTTGATCCACTTCGCGTATTTACTGAACAAGCCACAGAAATTAAGGATTTGTTGTCCGAAATCCAGGCATTGTCACCAGCAAAGCAGCTCATCTTAATTGATGGTGAAAATTTGGAAACTTCGAAAGAAAAGGAAGTCGACAGAAGTAATAATCAAAAAGTTCGTATTGAAATACCTGATTACGTGTTTGTAGATGAGCCTTCGGTTGTTGAAAGTAATGTTGATAAAGCAGAACTAACAGAACCTCAAGAAATAAAGTCATATATATATAATCAACTTGAAAAGAAGAATGTTGAGTATGAGCAGTATGTTGTTGATTTTAAAGAATCAACTTTAATTGCGTCTGAAGTCATACAGTCAGAAGAAAATGCTGTTGAGTTTGATTCAACGTCGTTTATAGATAGTATTAAGCCAATAAGAAAACGGAAAACGTGGCTAATGGCTTCCTTACTCTTAGTTTTTCTTGTTGGAGGTTTTATTAGTTTGTATCTGTTTAATTCAGGTGTGAAAAGTTCTTCTGACAAATTTTTGTCAGGTGCAATGAATGAGTTGGTTTATGTCAAAGATTGTGTAAGTAACTGGATATGTCCCAAACCTAAAAGAGCTCCACGAACTGAAGTTTTAATTGTACCCAAAGACACTTTGTCGGCTGCTTCTATAAATGACAATGATGTAGATAGTCTACAGCTACTGTTTGATAATCCCAGGGTTTATACTGAATTTATTGCAACCGAGCAGCTTCGGAGATCCAGTAGGTTGACTTTGATTTCGCTTAAATATTATGGTGCAAAGGATTTTTGGGTTTATATCTATGAGGCTAACAAAGAAAGAATTTCGAATCCCGATGATATATCAAGTGGAACATTGATACGTATACCTAAATTGGATTCACGGTTAATTGATGCTTCAAATCCGCGCTGTATTAAAAAGGCCAAAGAATTGCATGATCAATATGTGAAAAGATAGTGGCCTTAGTTAGGAATAAACCGCATTTTTAGTTAATCCGAATGATGTTATTTAAAAGTTCTGCTAATTTAATAGATTGCAGAACTTTTTTAATGCAACAAAGTTTAATTTCCACTGGAATATGAAATAAAAAAACTTTCAGTACTTAATAATCTAAATTCAGGTTAATAGATATTAAATCAGTACTTTAACGAGCGTATTTACACTATATTTGCTTAGCGAAAAAAAAATAAACTAACATATAAATTTTATGATTCAATCTGTTGATATTAGGGAACTTAATGAACGCATCGAACGTCAAAGCTCTTTTGTAGATGCGTTAACCATGGGAATGGATAAAGTAATCGTTGGACAAAAACATCTTGTTGAGTCTTTATTGATCGGATTACTTTCTGATGGACATATTTTGCTGGAAGGTGTTCCTGGTCTGGCAAAGACACTTGCTATCAAAACTTTATCTGATTTGATTAAAGGCGATTTTAGTCGGATACAGTTTACGCCCGATTTGTTGCCTGCTGATGTATTGGGAACGATGATTTACAGTCAGAAGAAAGAAGAGTTCAGTATTAAAAAAGGACCTATCTTTGCGAATTTGGTGTTGGCCGACGAGATAAACCGTGCTCCTGCTAAGGTTCAGAGTGCTTTACTTGAAGCTATGCAAGAACGTCAGGTTACAATTGGTGAACATACTTACAAATTGGATGAGCCATTTTTGGTTATGGCTACTCAAAACCCAATTGAGCAAGAAGGAACATATCCGCTTCCTGAAGCACAAGTTGACCGTTTTATGTTGAAAGTGATAATCAATTATCCTAAAAAAGAAGAAGAAAAATTGATTATTCGTCAGAATTTATTGAAGGATAAACCAACTGTACTTCCTATTCTTACTCCAAAAGACATTATTGAAGCTCGTGATGTTGTTCGTCAGGTTTATATTGATGAAAAAATTGAGCGCTACATTGTTGATATCGTTTTTGCAACCCGTTATCCACAAGATTATGGTTTGGATTCGTTGAAAGAAATGATTTCTTTTGGAGCTTCTCCTCGTGCTTCTATCAATTTAGCTTTAGCTGCTCGTGCTTACGCGTTTATTAAACGCAGAGGTTATGTGATTCCGGAAGATATACGTGCAGTATGTTACGATGTATTGCGACACCGTATTGGTTTGAGTTACGAAGCTGAGGCCAATAATATGACCTCAGATGAAATAATTACTGAAATTTTGAATACAGTTGAAGTACCTTAATCAATTTACAATTTAAAAATTCCAGTATTCAATTGTGTATTGGGAAAATGTAAAATTAATTGGAAATTGAGAATTGATTAATTAGCACATTAAGATTTTGGAAACCAGTGAATTAATAAAGAAAGTACGGAAAATTGAGATCAAGACACGTGGGTTGTCTAAGAATATTTTTGCAGGCGAATACCATTCGGCTTTTAAGGGACGTGGTATGACCTTTGCAGAGGTTCGCGAATATCAATTTGGCGATGACATCCGGTCGATTGACTGGAATGTTACTGCTCGTTTTGGGCATCCATATGTCAAAGTGTTTGAAGAAGAACGTGAATTGACTGTGGTGTTATTGATTGATGTTTCTGGTAGCCGGGAGTTTGGTACTGTATCACATCTAAAAAAAGATATTTTCACCGAAGTGGCTGCTACGCTCGCTTTTTCAACCATACAAAATAACGATAAGATTGGTGTAATTTTCTTTTCGGATAAAATAGAAAAATTTATTCCTCCTAAGAAAGGGAAGAAGCACGTACTTCAAATTATCCGTGAACTAATTGATTTCCAGCCTGAAAGCGAGAAGACTGATATTGCCGGAGCTTTGCGTTATTTTACAAATGCAATTAAAAAAAGTTCGACAGCATTTATTATTTCTGATTTTATTGATAAGAATTTTGAGAAGGAATTGATAATTTCAAACCGTAAACACGATGTAGTAGCTTTACAGGTTTACGATATCCGTGAAACAGAATTACCTGATGTAGGAATGGTTAAGTTGAAAGATGCTGAAAGTGGTGAACGTATTTGGGTAGACACTTCAAACAAACGATTGCGAACCACTTATAAACATGCCTGGGGCGAGAGTCAATTGGCTCTACAAAAGTCATTCACTAAATCGGGAGTCGATTTAGTTTCAATGAGTACATCAGAAGATTATGTCAGGGCTTTAATGAAACTTTTTAAAATGAGAGCATAATTTAATTGACAATTGACAATTGATAGTTGACAATTTTTATAATTGAAAATTGAAAAATTAATATTTTGTATGAGAAAAACCCCTTTATTGCTGTTTTTATTTTTATCTGTTTTTGCAAATAATCATTTGCTGGCGCAGAAAATTTCTGTCAATGTTGCACTTGATTCTAGTGTCATTAAAATTGGGGATCAGGCACATTTGTCGTTTACTGTTTCGCAAAAACTAAATCAAAAAGTAGTTATGCCGATATTCTCTGATACAATTGTCGGAGGATTGGAATTGGTTGAACCGGTTAAAGTTGATACTTCAAAATTACAAGATGGACATATTCAAGTAACTCAACATTATGTAGTTACAGCCTATGAAGATTCATTATTGTATATTCCTTCATTTCCTTTTGTGGCTAATGGCGATACTGTTTGGTCAAAATCACTTTCTTTAAAAGTAGTTCAACCCTTTAAAATTGATACAGCTTCAAATACAATTGCCGATATTAAACCGGTAATGGAACCTAAGTTTGATTGGAAGAAAATACTATTGATTCTTTTAATTGCTCTGGCAATTCATGGTTTGATTATTTTAGGATTAGAACTGTATAAAAGGTATTTTAAAAATATTCCTGTATTAGATGCCAAAAGTCAGGAGTTATTATTACCTGCACATGTTGTTGCATTGAGTTATCTGGATAAGATAAAGCAAGAAAAAGCCTGGCAACAAGGGCGTTCTAAAGAGTATCATACGCAATTGACTGAAGTACTTCGTGAATATATTGAACGAATGTACAATATTAATAGTATGGAGATGACTTCAGAGGAGATTCTGGATCAATTCCGTTTTATGAGGTTGGAACAGAAGTCGGTATATTTAAGTCTTCAGCAGATATTGAGACTTGCTGATTTAGTGAAGTTCGCGAAATGGGATGCAACTCCCGATGAACATGAGTTGAGCTTGATGAATGCCTATTTGTTTGTAAATCAAACAAAAATTGAAGAAGTGAAACCATTGGAGGAAGTTAATGCTGAAGAGCATAAATAGATTGCTTTCTTATTATTTAAATTTATTACAACTGAGTGATGACATTTCATAATCCGGAATATTTATTCTTATTATTACTGCTAATTCCAATTATTTATTGGTACATACGCGAAATGCATAAGTCGGATGCAAGTCTGCAGATATCTTCACATCGCAATCTTGTGCATTTTCCTAAGAGCAGAAAAATTAAACTTCGACATGTCCCATTTATACTGCGTACGCTGGTTATCTCTTTCATAATTATTGCTTTAGCACGACCTCAAGCTTCAAATAGCTGGAGAACGCAAAATACAGAAGGTATTGATATTATGATGGCAATTGATATTTCGGGTACTATGTTGTCGAAAGACTTAAAGCCCAACAGAATTGAAGCTGCCAAAACTGTTGCTACTGAATTTATATCTTCACGCCCGAACGACAATATTGGTTTAGTTGTATTTGCAAGTGAAAGTTTTACACAATGTCCACTAACAACCGATCACGCCGTGTTGATTAATTTGTTTCAGGCTGTCAATTTTGGAATGATTGCTGATGGAACAGCCATTGGGTTAGGACTTGCCAATGCTGTAAATCGCATAAAGGATAGTAAGGCAAAATCTAAGGTGATTATTCTGCTCACTGATGGTTCCAACAATAGTGGGGATATTGCGCCGGCAACGGCTGCTGAAATTGCGAAGACGTTTGGAATTAGAGTATATACTGTAGGGATTGGGTCGCATGGCATGGTAGAAATGCCAATGATGACGCCTATGGGAATTCAATATCAATTGGCACAATCGGAATTTGATGAAAAATCGCTGCAGGACATTGCTCAAACCACCGGAGGAAAGTATTTCAGAGCAACTGATAATTCGAAATTAAGGCTTATTTATCAGGAGATTGATAAGTTGGAGAAAACTAAAATCAGTGTGAGAGAGTATAGCAAAAAAGAAGAACAATTTTATGTTTTCAGCTTGTTGGCATTTATAGTGCTTGCTCTGGAAGTTCTTTTGAGAAATACATATTTTAGAAGGATTCCTTAAATTCATCTATAATAATTATAACAAGTTTTTGAATTAGTAGAAAGTTTCAAATTAAGCAAGACTTATGTTTAAATTTGCTCATCCAGAATATTTATTTTTACTTATATTAGTCCCGGTACTAATAGGAGTTTTTATTTATACAACACTTAAGAAACGCAGGAATTTAAAGCAATTTGGAAGTCCCGAGTTATTAGCTCAATTGATGCCAAATGTATCGGTTGTTCGTCCACAAGTGAAGTTTTACCTGCAATTAGCGGCAATTATTCTGCTAATCATAGTTTTGGCACAGCCGCAATTTGGAACAAAAACAGAAAATGTAAAACGGCAGGGCATTGAAGTGATGATAGCACTCGATGTTTCCAACTCTATGATGGCACAGGACATTCAACCAAGCAGATTGGAAAAAGCAAAGCAAGTATTATCGAAATTGGTCGACGAGATGAACAACGACAAAATCGGATTGATTGTTTTTGCCGGCGATGCCTATACTCAATTGCCAATTACGGTGGATTATGTCTCTGCCAAAATGTTTTTCTCCACTATCACTCCTAATTTGGTACCACGTCAGGGAACAGCTATAGGAAGTGCTATTGATTTGGCTATTAAATCATTTGGAACAAAAGGAAAAGCCGGACGGGCAATTATTGTTATCACCGATGGTGAAAATCACGAAGACGATGCTATTGGAGCAGCTAAACTGGCTGCTGAAAACGATATTGCAGTTCATGTAATTGGAATGGGAACTCCCGATGGTGCTCCGATTCCTGTTCCCGGAACTATGAGTTTTTGGAAAGACAAGGATGGCAATGTGGTGGTTTCGAAACTGAATGAACAGATGTGTAAAGATATTGCTAATGCAGGAAAAGGAGTTTATGTTCGTTCCGACAATAGTAATGCTGCATTCAAAGTGGTTAATAAAGAACTTGATAAATTGGCCAAAACAGACATTAAAACAAGTGTTTTTTCGGAATATAACGAACAATTTCAATCATTTGCATTGTTTGCATTGTTGATTTTGGTAATCGATTTTTTTGTTTTTGATCGCAAAAACAAACGATTGAGTAAGATTAAAATTTTTGATTTGAAAGAAAAAGTCACAAAGAATTGATAATGGACTATTTACTATTTACATTTCAACCAATGAAAAAAATCGGATGCATACTGTTGATGAGTGTGTTAATATTTCCTGTTTGGGCACAAAAGGAAAATGACGACGTACGTGCCGGAAATAAATTATACAAAGCCGCAAAATATACTGAAGCAGAAATTGCTTACAGAAAGGGCCTTCTGAAAAATCCTAAATCATTTGAAGCTAATTATAATTTAGGAAATGCATTATTCAAACAAAAAAAATACCCACAGGCGCTGGAACAATACAACAATGCCGTGAGTCAACAGCCTACTGATAAGAAACAAATGGCTGCTGCTTTCCATAATGTAGGAAATTCATTGTTAGTTGATAAGAAAATTGAAGAGAGTATAAAGGCTTATAAGTCTGCATTAAAGTTTAATCCTAAAGACGATGAAACTCGTTACAATTTGGCTTATGCTCAGCTGATGTTGAAAAAGGAGCAGCAAAATAAGGATAAAAACAAGAGCAAAAAGGATAAGGATGATGAAAAAGCAGATAAAATAAAGAAAATGGCTGATGAACTTGTAAAACAAGGCAAATATCAGGAAGCGTTTGATTTGATGAAAGATGCTGAGAAGATAAATCCTCAAATGAAGAAATATGCTGATTTTACTAATCGTATACTTGAAGTGATTAAACTGAAAATCTGAAGATGATGAAGAGAGTATTTTTAATAATAATTTGTTTGAGTTCATTGATATTGATTAATGCTCAAACTGCTAGTGATTACTGTCACGCTATTGCAAATCATTACATTCAAGGTGAAAAGAAGGCTGCAAAATCTGTTCTAGCCGAGGCTATTCAGAAATATCCAAATGATTCTAAATTGAAAAACCTTGCAGATAAGGTGAATAAACTTCCCGATGAAGATAATAAGAAGAATCAACAAGACCAGAATCAGCAGGATCAAAAGAAGCAAGACCAAAAGCAAGACGATAAGAATAATCAAGATCAGAAAAAAAGTCAGCAACCAAAGAACCAAATGTCCAAAGAAAACGCTCAGCAAATTTTGGATGCTTTGCAGCAAGATGAAAAAAATACTCAGGACAAAGCCAAAAAGCAGCAGGTTAGGGGGACTAAAAAAGCTGAAAAAGACTGGTAAATATAATGCATGATGTGCAATGCATAATTCATAATTAAAAAGACTTCTGTTAAGTATATGAAACGTAAACTATTATTTTTATCCCTATTGTTATTAGGAGCTTGGGTTGTACGAGCCGATGAGTCGGTTCGTTTTACAGCATCGGCACCTGCAACGGTGATTATGGATCGACCTTTTCAATTGGTTTACACTGTAAACAGTGCTTCAGGAAGGGATTTACGCGTACCTGAAATTACAACTTTTGATATTTTAGCTGGTCCTTTTACTTCTACAAGTTCAAGTATCCAGATTATTAATGGGCGACAAACTTCTTCGGAAACAAATTCGTATACATTTACGCTACAAGCCAAGAAAACAGGTACATTCACAATTTCTTCCGCAAGTATTATTGTTGGAGGACAAAAATATAATTCAAACGGAGTTTCTATCAAAGTCCTCACCGCTGATGCTAATCCTTCGAAAGCTCAGGGAAATCAAGGTGGCGGTCAATCTGGTTCAGGTTCACAAGCTGTTTCGAGCGACAATATCTTTATTCGAACAAATGTTTCCAAGACCAATGTTTATGAGCAGGAAGCTATTTTAGTTACATATAAGCTATATACATTGTTGGATGTGGTAGGTTGTAATCCAAAGAAGATGCTCGATTTCAATGGTTTTATGAAACAAGATATCCAGTTGCCTCAAAACAAGCAATTTACTCTTGAAAATTATAATGGTAAGAACTATACAAGTGTAGTGCTCTATCAATTTCTACTTTACCCGCAACATGCCGGCGAACTTACTATTGAAAAGTGGAATTTTGAAGCCATGATTCAGGTTCGAAATAAAGCGCAGGTTCGTAGCATTTTCGATGATTTTTTTGATTCGTACACAAATGTTTCAAAAATCATTGCGGCTCCGGCAGTCAAAATTAATGTGAATGCATTACCAATGAACAAGCCTGCATCATTTAACGGTACAGTTGGACACTTTAATTTGAATGCCAGTATTTCCGGAAACCAGGTGAAATCAAATGATGCCGTTACGCTAAAAATGGATATTACTGGTGCCGGCAATATGAAACTTATCAAAACACCTGTAATCAAATTTCCTGATGGTTTTGAAACTTACGACCCCAAAGTAACCAATAAATTCAAAACAACAACTACCGGAGTAACTGGTAGCAAGTCAATAGAGTATATGTTTATTCCCCGTCATTCTGGGAACTATAAAATTCCTTCAGCCGAATTTTCGTACTTTGATACAGAGAGCAGAACTTATAAAACCCTTCGCACCCCTGAGTATGATTTACAGGTTGCTAAAGGAGAAGGAGGAGAAAATCCTATTGTTACTGGAAATTATGTTGACAAGCAAGACGTAAAGCAATTAGGAAAAGATATTCGTTATATTCTGACAGATTCAATTGTCGTGACTAAAGAGGAAGAACCATTATTCGGAACCATCGTTTGTTGGTTGCTCTATTTAATCCCGTTGTTAATCTCGTTAGTATTGTTTCTGTTTTTCCGTAAGCAGGTAATTGAAAATGCCAATTCAAGTTTGGTGAAGAATAAGAAAGCTAATAAAATTGCCCAAAAGCGATTAAAAATTGCTCAGAAATTATTGAAAGAAGGGAACAAGGATAGATTCTATGAAGAAGTTCTAAAGGCTGTTTGGTCTTATCTGAGTGATAAGCTTTCTATACCGGTAGCAACTTTGACTAAGGATAATGTTGAAATTGAATTGACTAAACATAATGTTAGTGAGGTCGTTACATCTCAATTTATTGAAATTCTGAATACTTGCGAATTTGCTCGTTTTGCTCCAAATTCAGGTCAGCAGGAAATGGGTAATCTTTATAATGAAGCAGTTCAAGCTATAAGTGATTTGGAAGATGTTTTCAAGAAATAATTAAGTAACACGAAAGAAAATATATGAAACGAATAGTTCTGTTTTTATCCATCATGTTGTGTTTTACTTCCATAGTGTTTGCAGAATCTGCCACTATAAAGCAAGCCAATGATTTATACATAAAAGGTAATTATACTGATGCTGCAAAATTGTATGAAAATATCCTTAGCAATGAGGGAGTTGCAGCAGAATTATACTACAATTTGGGAAATGCATACTATAAGTCTGGTGAAACAGGCAAATCGATATTGAATTATGAGCGAGCATTAAGACTTAAACCAACATTTGATGATGCGCGGTTTAATTTGGAGTTGGCTCAATCGAAAGTGGTTGACAATATCATTCAAGCCCCAACTTTCTTTTTAGGACGTTGGATTGAGAATTTGATTAAATTGTTGACAACGAATCAATGGCTGATAATTAGTGCTTTATTGTTTCTACTGAGCCTTATCCTGGCATTTCTATTTGTATTTGCAACCACACTTATTGTTCGAAAAATATCTTTTTATATTGGCACTGTTCTGTTGACTTTGTGTGTTGCCGGAGCTATTTTTTCAGGAGTTCGAAAGGCACAATTAGTTAGTCATAACGAAGCAATTGTTATGTCTGGAGTTGTTTCGGTTAAAAGCTCACCTGATCTAAGTGGTACAGATTTATTTCAATTGCATGAAGGTACCAAAGTCACAGTAAAGAGTTCGTTGGGTAAATGGATTGAAATTAAGCTGGGAAATGGAAATGTGGGTTGGGTTGAGCAAGAAAATATTGAAAAAATATAGTTTGAATTTTAGGAAATTGTAATCTCAATACTTAATTTTTTAATAATGAATTTTTTAGAAATTCTAAATCATTGGGATACAAGTTTATTCCTGTTGATAAACGGACTACACACAACTTTTTTTGATGGGTTTATGTGGGCAGTTAGTGCTAAATTGACTTGGGTTCCACTCTATTTATCGGTTTTATTCGTAGTAATCAGCTATTGGAAAAAAGATGCTATCTGGGTTATATTGGCTTTGATTCTTTGTATTGTATTTGCCGATCATATTTCATCCGGATTAATAAAGAATCTTGTACAACGCCTACGTCCATCTCATGCAATTGAACTAGAAGGATTAGTTCATTTAGTTAAAGGTTATAAAGGTGCCAGCTTTGGTTTTGTTTCTTCCCATGCTGCTAATGCATTTGGTTTTGCTTTGTTGTCATCATTACTTCTCAACTACAAACCCTACACGTTGGCTATTTTCTTTTGGGCAATTATTACTGCATATTCCCGTATTTATTTAGGAGTTCATTATCCGTTTGATGTAATAGGTGGTGCTACAGTAGGTGTTTTGTCGGCTTTACTTTGCTTTTGGGTACTGAAAAAGTTCTTTCCAGCTGTTTTTCAGACCAAAAAAGATTCAATAAAAGAATCTTTGAAAATGAAAGTCCCAACCCTGATTCTGGGTTTGAGTTTCTTGGGAATTATCATTTATAGTATTTCAGTTTTTTAGCCAGAAATTACCTATACTGAAATAGTTCTCCACGTTTTCTAATTGAAAATAGAACGCCCACTGAATTTCCGTATAGCTTCCCAAAATCAGCTCCAACCGAACAGCTTAACTCAATATTAGATAGCTTAGGAAGTTGTTTGTTTATTTCAAGTAAAGTAGAAATATTGTTGATATTGGTTGGACTTGAGTACGTTCCAAAGTTCTTGCTGAAAGATGCAAATGCTTTGTAATTGTATCCGTACACTTCGCCTTCAGCACCAAAATGATGTACCTGCACCCGATTGTTTAATGTATATGGTTCTACATTTTTATTATAAATAGGTGAAGTAATAAATGGAGTCCCAATAGTTCTGGAATAATTATTCCATCCGGTAGTGTAAATATAATTTGTGAAATAACTATCATTTCCACCATAAATTATACCATCTTTTTCAAGATATGGACCTGATTGATCGCTAGTGCTCAGGTATTCATATATAATGCCTTTTACAAATGGAAATTTTGTATTTCTTACTGTAATTCCCCAAAGCCCATCGGCAGCATTCATACTATTGGTCATAAATCTCACAGGACCATCTTCGGAGAAGTTTTGCCAATACCCACATATTTTATAAGTTGCCAACTCGATTTCAAGTTTCATGTTTTGCGAAATTCGATGATCTCCCAACGCATTGATTTGTTCACCGGCAGATGCATTTTTGCCACCTCTGCCTACAAAGAAAATTGTATGAAATGCACTCAAATCAGCCGGTTGCTGACCTAGTCCCTGAATGTAACCTCCCCAAAGGGCTGTGTGGTCAATACCGTACTGTAAATGAACAGGGAGCTTTCCACCAATTCTCAAATAGGCATATTTATGATGTATAAATTCGTTTTGTATGTATTTATTGTTGTCGAGCCAACTGTTTGAAATAGCTCCTTTAATTTCCAGGTACCCTTTTGTAAAGGGTAGGGGCGTGAAATGTTCAATTCCAATGGTTACTTTTGGTATCGGACGGGCATTCTGAGAAAATAGAAAACCTCCACTGGACAAGGTAGAATCTTGAACTCCAAATTGTTCTTCTCTGGAACCAATAATGATATCAAAAACTGCCAGGTGGGCTTTTACATACAATTCGTGAAAATAAGCTGTAGATTTTGTCTTGTCGGTTTGAATTAAAGCATTTGCTTTGAAACCATATTTAAATATTTTTTTTTTTGTTTCAAAATCTTTATATACTCCAACCAGTAAATTTGCACTGGATGGTGATGAAGATATTTTTCCGTATTGGTTGCTTTGTAGCCAGAAGGGTGAATAATTGCCAGTCGAAGTAAGACCGGAGAGAGTAATGTCATACTTGACGGAATCGTTTTGAGCAAGTAGCGATGAAGTGAAAAATATCAATCCTATTGTAAATATAAATAATCTAAAACGAATTAAACTCATTGAAAGTCGTTTGTTCATAAATCTATAAGTTTAATTAAGGTTCGAAACTCCAAAAATCATTCAATACCGTACTGTCATTTTCACCAAAGCCGATATAACCTTTCCCGTTGATTGTGAATGAAATAGCATTCTCACGACCGCTTGAAGGAATATTTCCCCTTTCATACCAACTATCTCGGGTTGCATCGTACTCAATAATATCCGAATTTACTTTTCCTCCAGTGTAATTACCCCCGAAATGTCGTCCGGTAGAAACAAAATATCGTCCTTTAATTGTTAGTGTAACAGCATTTTCGCGGCCATTATCAGGCATTGAATTCTTCTTACTCCACGAATCAGTTTTAGGTAAGTATTCCCACCAATCATTTTCATTTGTAGTCTGATAACCAGTTCCATAATAAATATGCGTGCTATCACCACAGCTTACAGCTCCGGCTCTTGCTTTACCTATAAAGTCATTTAATCTAATCCATTTATCTGCCACTGTATTGTATTTCCAAAATTCATTTGAAAATCCTAAACCGTTGAATCCGGCACCAACATATATTTCGTTGTTCCAAACAAATGACACACAGGCATCACTGGCCAGACTTGGAAAATCAGCTTTTTTAGTCCAGTTATTAGTTTCGGGCGAATACATCCAAAAGGCTTTCAACATACCGGGACCATTATTCATTGCATTGCCTTTATCGGGATAAAATCCAAGTCCTACATAAGCTTTGCCATTTACAACTGCAGCAATGGCTTTAACCCGTACTGAATCGGGAAAGGAAGCCATCTCCGTCCAGCTATCAGATGTTGGATTGTATTTCCAACAGTCATTTAATGGATTTCCTGTAACGTCACGTCCCAACGCAATGTATCCGTTATTACCTATAACAAAGCTTACAGCCGATGAACGACCATCACCGGGAAATGAAGATTTTCTTTCAAATATAATATCGGGGTAGGGGGATTTAGCAAATTGATCGCATGACACGAATACCTGAGTTAAGCTCAGACAGAAAATAATTCTAAGAAAGAGATTACGAATGTTCATGCACTATTTTCTACTAAGTTCTCAATTTGAAAAAATCAAATTCTTACTTCAACACCTTTTTCTTTCAAGAAGTGTTTCAGTTCAGGTATTCCAATTTCTTTGTAGTGAAATATGCTGGCTGCTAATGCTGCATCTGCTTTTCCTGCATCGAAAACATCTACAAAATGCTCCATTGTTCCAGCACCACCACTGGCAATGACAGGTACATTTACTGCTTCAGAAACTGCACGGGTAATATCCAATGCAAAGCCATCTTTTGTCCCATCGTTGTTCATCGAAGTGAGTAAGATTTCACCTGCTCCCAAAGCTACGGCCTGTTTTGCCCATTCAACTGTTTTGATATCTGTTGGAATTCTCCCACCGTTGAGAAAAACATACCATTCACCATCAATGTATTTTGTATCGATAGCTAATACTACACATTGACTGCCAAACTGATTTGCCAGGTCACTGATTAATTGTGGATTACGAACAGCCGAAGTATTCACCGAAATTTTATCTGCTCCACATGCCAAAAGCACTGAAACGTCTTCAACGCTCGAAATGCCACCTCCAACTGTAAAAGGAATGTTGATATGCTTGGCAATGCGTGTAACAAGCTCCGAAAGAGTTTTACGCTTTTCGTTTGTGGCTGTAATGTCAAGGAAAACCAACTCGTCTGCTCCCATTTTGGCATATAAAGCTCCAAGTTCAACCGGATCACCAACTTCGGTAATATTTTCGAAATTAATTCCTTTTACGGTTTGTCCGTTTTTTATATCCAGACATGGGATAATACGTTTTGCTAACACTCTTTAATTTAATTAGTAATTAATAATTCACAATTTAAAATTATAGCTCAAAATTCATAACTAGTCAATAATGCGTTTCTTTCCTCATTCCATGCGCCCAAAGTAACAGTCTGAAGGGTGTTTACAGCTGATTTGTCATATGGACGTTCAGCTTTTACATAGTTGGCGCTAAATCCAACCATGAAATCGCCATTGTGGCGGCTTTCCCATAATACTGGAGATGTTTTACCTCGCTGGCTTTCATAAAATGCCTTTGTCTTTTTTTCTGATAAAGCGTGTAATACATCGCTTCGATGTTTCCGTTCAGCCAAATCAACGGTATGTTCAATTTCGAGCATTTTTGTTCCGGCACGTTCTGAATAAGTAAAAACATGCAGTTGCGAAATGTCCAGTGAGTCGATAAACTGACAGGATTGCTCAAACAACTCAGCAGTTTCGCCGCGTACCCCAACAATTACATCGACACCAATAAAGGCATTGGGCATTAGTTGTTTGATTAAGCTTACTTTGTGGGCAAACAGTTCACGGTTATATTTTCGTCGCATAATTTGCAATACTTCATTGGTCCCTGCTTGTAACGGAATATGGAAGTGTGGCATAAATCGTTGACTTGTTGCAATATACTCTATAATTTCGTCGGTAAGCAAGTTTGGTTCAATCGACGAAATGCGAAATCGAACATTGTAAGGTAAATTATCAAGTCCTTTTACTAAATCAAAAAATGATTCGCCGGTGGATTTGCCAAAATCACCAATATTTACTCCTGACAATACAATCTCTTTAGCACCATCATGAATAGCCTCGATAGCTGTATCTAAAGTTGCAGCAATAGTCGCATTTCGGCTTCGTCCACGAGCAAATGGTATTGTGCAATACGTGCAATAATAATCACATCCATCCTGAACTTTCAGAAAATAGCGTGTTCGATCGTCGCGCGAACATGACGGTTTGAATTC
>Ga0302215_10001235_pt1 | contig 18461 bp, 9 predicted proteins | sample II_Fen_N3_1_FD_194580 | JGI IMG/M metagenome (GOLD analysis project Ga0302215, IMG submission 194580) | Peat permafrost microbial communities from Stordalen Mire near Abisko, Sweden - II_Fen_N3_1 | ecosystem: Environmental > Terrestrial > Soil > Wetlands > Permafrost | place: Sweden: Abisko...
AATGAAGCATAATGAAGTAGTTTTAAAATGTTGCGTGGACTTTCCATATCGCAGATAAGGTCTTTTCGGTCGTATTTACCAATTGAAAAAACGCCTTGTGTTCGATTTGCATTTCTTTCCAACAAATCAAGACCTATTAACCCCCTACAAATAACCAAATTAGCAAACACCTTAAATCTCCGTTTATTTTTAGATTTATAAGACTGTTGCTCTATCAGTTCCATTATTTTGTCTCTCAAATCGAGATAAGTCGTCCGTAAAGTAGCAATATCAGTTTCAGTAGTAACCAGAGTCTGAATTTCTGATATATAATCTTTATAAACATCAAAAATATCATTCTCGAGCTGTCCTATAGCACCCAAATAATAAAGCAGTTTGTATTCAATTTCATCAATATCTCCGTCGAAAGCACAACGATAAAGCGGCATAGACAGTCCACCTTTATCAAAAGTAATCTGTTGAATCTCTTCACGCGTCAAATCACCTCGTTTTTGCCTTTGACTTGAAACCTGAGCATTATATACATCTAAAGCATATGACTTCACAATGTCTTGTTTGTCGGACAATTCAAGACCCAGAAAGTACAGTTGAATGAGTAGACTCTCGTTAGAATTTGCTACTGTGTGGGTGTATGGACTATCAAGTAAGTTTTGAATATAGCTTTCCGGCAAATCCTTTTTATCAAACAAATCATCGAATAAACCCGTAATGCTGGCTAAGAAAGTGATGGACATTCGCTCTTTATCAGTCATTTTACGTCCTCTAAGCACGCAAAAAGCTTCACCAAGCATAGCCGGGATTGTCAGCCCATACAATTCTATCTTTTTAAAATCTTCGGCATCCAGGCTTCCGTCGTTTGAGGTTTTAGCTTCTGCAATGAATGGTTCCAAATGTTTAGCAATAAAGGTCTTTTGCTGCTTCATATTATTAGACGCAACAAAAAACGACTGTCCAGTTTCGATAATATTCAGAAAGTATTTTATCATTTTGTGAAGTGTAAATAGTTTTAATTATGATTAAAGGAACAAAAGAAATCCGTTTATAAAATAAAAAAGCCCCACAGTACCAACTCCCATGGCCATATACCACAAATATTTGCGCTTAATCAATGCCGCAATTGACGATAGTAAAATGGATATCTGCAGAAAAATAACAGCCATTCCAAAGGCTTTGGAGTGAAGTTGAGCCTCGTCACGCACTTGTTCAAATTTCTCTGCTTCTTTTTTTATCTCTTCTTTTTCCGTTTCATACCTTTTTATTGATTTCTCAAAATCATTCACTTTAGCCTGATACGCCTGCAAAACGGCAATTTCGTTTTTTGACACCCGCAACATTTCAAGTCCAAGCACATCTTTTTGGGTCTCATAGATATATAATTTCAAGCTCTTACTCTGAAAATAAGACCATTTGTTAGAAGCTTGTTCTTGGCTAAGTACAGAACGGGTTGAATATCCACCTCCTTTGAATGTAGATAATGTTGCAGCTACTGCAAAAATAATAGTTGTGAGAGCCAGGTAATTAAGCCAAGGTTCTTTTTTATCGTCTGCCATATTTTTAAATTTTAAATTATTATGTAAAAATAGTATTTATCCAATTGTTTATTTTACAATCTGTTTACTAAAAAACTTATTCAACAAAATGAAGCGTTAAATGTTGAAATTATAGTTTTTGTTCAATAAAATCAGTTGTACTTATGATATTGGCATAAGTAGAATTTAGTGCAGCTAAAAATGCATTATGAACGTCTGCTGCACTCACTTTTACACCATTTATTTCCAAATCTCTGGTAGCACAAGCATCTCCAACAACTGTACACGAATATCCCAAATCCTTTGCAGCTCTGGTGGTAGCATCAATGCACATATGAGTCATCATGCCAAGTATAAGTAAGTCTGTTATTCCATTTTCCTGCAAACCAGCCAGTAAATCAGTTTCACGAAAACTATTAGGGAAATGCTTAACAACAAGCTTTTCACCGGTTATTGGAGTTACGTTTTTGTGTATCTCGGCTCCCACTGTTTCGGGCAGAAAGAAAGTGGCTTCCTTCTTAGTAGCAATGTGCTGAACGTGAAAAACCGGCCAACCCTGACTTCTGAATTTAGCCAACACTAGTTTGGCATTTTCACTAGCCAGTTTGGCATTTACCAAAGTCATTGTTCCACCTTCAAAATAGTCATTTTGTATGTCGATAAGTAACAAAGCTTGTTTCATTGAACGTTTCATTTTTAATTTTCAATAACAAAGATATATAAGCTTTTTGATAATACAAAAAAATGTAATTACCAATAAAAAGAATTACATATCTAAAGAATCAAATTTGGATGAAAAACAGGAAGTTTATAGTGAATTCAACCTATTCAGCAATCAATTACTAAAAAAAAGGCCAACTACAAGAAATGCTTGAAGTTGACCTTTTTTGTGTGAAGAAAGTTTGCTAATGCAGCTTATTTTTTGATGATTTGACTCACAGCAACATTAGTTGGTGTCGTTATCTTCACCACGTATACACCAGATTTATAGGTCGAAGTTGGAATAAGCAGTTGTAATCCTTCTACTTTATTACTGTACAACAACGTTCCGCTTACAGAATAGATAGCTATTTTAGTTTCAGTATTAGCATCCCTTAATATAACCCGAAGCACATCGCCTACAGGGTTAGGAGCTATAGTGATTCCTAAATCGGCAATAGTTTTAACCGACTGTAGCACTGAAACCCGTATTTTACCACTGATATTTAAGTCAGATAAATCCCAAACCAAACCATCGCCAGGAATAGCCGGAACAATGCTTGAGAATGAACCAGCATATTTAGTGGCGGTAAATGCTACTAATGAATCACCCGCAGCAAAAGCAGTTGTTCCGGTATTTACAATATTCAGTGTACCTCCAAAGGTAATTGTTCCGGTGGAAGAAATCACATCGTTTGAGTTTGGAAGTTTTTTTGCTTCAATAATGGTATTACTTCCGCTAGCCAGTGTAAGATTATTATTAATGGTCAATTTTCCGATGGCATTCACACCCGGAGACAATGTACCGCCAGTTGCAACGTTGACTGCTCCGCTTATGATACCAGTTCCTGAAAGGGTACCGGTACCTGAGACAGTAACTGCTGCCGTGCCGGTTCCACTGCCAGTTGTATTCACGACCGCCAACGTTCCATTGGATATTGTGGTTCCACCAGCATAGGTATTGCTTCCACTCAGGGTTAATGTTCCTGTACCCACTTTCGATATGGAATTCCCGGTTATAGTACCATTAAAGCGTGAATCAATATTTTTATCTCCAATTACCCAGTTTTCGCCCCAAACGGTAGATGTAGCATTTCCGGAAAGAGCACCAACGGTAACAGTTGTTGCAACAGCATCACCTCCATTTGTTCCGGTACCACCATGATAGATGCCGACATTATCGCCCAAATTGATAGTTGCTTTGGCATAACCATAGGAGTTGGCAATTCGGAAATTAGCTCCGGAAACACCTGTAACATTCACTGTTCCGGTGAAAGCAGACCAATTTCCAAAGAAAATGGTACGGTCAGTAGTTCCTACTAAATAAACATTAAACGTTCCTCCACCTGTCAACGTTCCCTGATAATTACAACGAGCATCTGTATTCATTGTTGCGTTCATCCCTGTTGGAACGATGATGTTGCTGTAAAAGTTAGTATAAGTTGAAGTGCTGCTATACATGGTAAGTGTTGCATTTTCGAGGGTTATGGAGCCTGTATTTACTCCATTTGTATTGGCTGTTTCATCACCAAGTGACAAAGTTCCTGTTTTTACAATTGTATTCCCTTTAAATGTATTGGCACTTTTTTGCAAATTCAAAATACCAAAACCTGTTTTGACAAGGTTGGCGGTACCAGTAATTACACCCTGAACTGTAAATGTAGAACCTGTAAATTTTACGTTTATTGTATCATTTGCACCACTCAAAGTCATTCCTTTATTTGTAGACAATGCCGTTGTTCCAGGCAATCTGAGGGTTGCATTTGACAATATCAAAGCCGAAGGATCTACTGATGTATTGGCACCAATTGAGCTATTAGCGCCTGCATCGGCTATCGTTGCGACCTCTAATGTTCCAGCGTTGACTACAGTTTTCCCTGTAAAGCTATTGGTTGTGAGCAATGAAAGTACTCCAGCACCATTTTTTGTCAAAGATCCGATTCCTCCTATATTTCCGGTTCCGCTCAAGGTATAATTACTATTGGACGTATCAAAAAGCATATTGCTAACCGGAAGAGTTCCCACTACTTTTACAGTTGGATTTGTTACTCCTGTGGAATCAAAAGCAATTGAATCATTGGCTACAAAAGTCACCGGGTTGCCACTTAATGTCCATGCCGGAGTGGTTTGAAGATCCCATGTGTTTGAAGAACCATTCCAACTAACTTTTGCAGCATCTCTTGCTGCTTCAATCGTCAGAGAAATAACCCCTGCATTATTTACAACAGCATACTTTTGTCCAAAAAGCCCTGAGATTCCTATCTTTTTCAGATTACCGGTAAATGTCCCAGTATAAGCAATAAGTGGATAGGAACCCGGATAAACAATGCCATTATACTTATTTATAACTACGGTTATGGTGTCAGAAACAACCAAATTTCCGTTTACAACCATCTTATCCGATGGTTTCAGTAGATTAGTGGAGTCGTTTGTAATATCGAACAGAGCAAAACTATTGGAAGGCATTGTAAGATTTTTAGCAAAAGTCAATGTACCTGTAGTACCTTTTGTTCCTGGTGAAACCATGGCGCCTTTATTCAACGTTACAGGCTGAGAAATTGTACCTGAACCACCAAGTTGCGCCCCGAAACTTACCAACACAGGACTTTGATTCAATGTTGAGTTTACATACAATGCTCCTTGTTCCACTTTGGTTGTATCGGTATAATCTAAGGGACAATTCAATGATAAAGCACCGTTACCAGACTTAAGAATCCCTGTTGAACCTGAGATGTTTCCAGTGCCGCTAAATGAGTAGTTTAAAGCTGAAATCACTTTAATGGAGGCCGGATTTAATATTCCATTCAAAACAACAGTTGTATCCGGACTACCGGAAATATCGAACATCACATCATCCCCTTGTGTAAACACTCCAGAAGTTCCATTAACCACCCAGTTAGAAGTTGATTCATCCCAAACATTGTTAGTGCTACTACCTTTCCATACGCTTTTTGCAGTTTGTATAGGTGGAGTTGGCGGAGTAGTCATGCCCGACCCCAAATAATAATCGAGCATGTGTGATTGCAAATAGCCTTTCACAGTCATGCTATTACGATATTCCGGATTTTGAGCCAGGGTGTATAACCGCACATTTGTTGTTATGGGTGACGTAAAAATCACCAGTTTTGAATAATCGCTGCTGGCCATTACCACTTCTTCGCGCCAGTCGCCCATGATGTCGCCATAAAACATGGGAGCAGCCCGATCGCTTCCAGTAGCTGATTCATAGTTCCATGCAGTGAGTGAACGGGAAACTGTAGAAGCTACATAATCCCATTTTTCAATCTTTCCATCATTATAATTTTCACTCAACACGTCACCATCCCACCAGATACGAAAGTTTGGATAAGGAGTGGCTGCAGTAATATATTTGTTTGCAGGAGCGTTGTAGAGTCCGGAAAACGACCACGTTTCGTAGCCAGGAGTACGCGGATCAATATCGCCGGCTTCGCCACGTGCAGCATCGCCAACATTGATGGTAGAATGTTTCCAAATCATTTTTCCGGTTCCGGCATCGTAATAATATTCAATCAATCCATCTACATTATCCTGCTGAATTCCATAACCTTGTAATCCTGCTCTGTTCGGATCAAGCTTGCCAACATGCCAACGGTCGCCATGATAAATACCGCTTGCACCAAGGTTATACAGCAACGAACCATCACCTTTCAACACAAAACCAATTTCACCAACCTCATCTTTACCATCACCATCAAAATCCATAATGCGCATTTGATGACCATCACTTCCGGCTGTAGTCAGGTTGTTTTTCCATTTTTGAGTAATAGCAGTTCCGTTATAGTCCCAAGCCACCATCAGGCGATTAAATGAACCATCAGCATTTCTGTTTTTCATAAATCCGACCAGACTGGGTGTGACTCCATTGAGATAACCAACACCCAAACTACAAGCCAATGGACCAGTAGACAAATAATCTGTAGGCAACTGAACACGCGCTTTTTCGGCACCGGTCATTCCATTGATTACCGAAATAAACTGAACATTACTATTTGCATTTGTAAGCGTGGTTCCATCACCAAAAGTCACTCCGCTAGCCGTTCTAAGCATTACCTCTGCTTTGCCATCTCCATCCATATCATAAACGGTAAAGCCATCCCACATACCTACATCAATAACTGTAGGGCCCGGGCTAATATTGTCAAGATTTAAACCGGTACCTAAATCTATTGTCCAGAGGAATGTTCCATCTCTTTTGTAAGCTTCCAGTTTTTCAGAAGCTGCCGTCCAATCTATTCTATCCACCACAAAATCATATTCACCGTCTCCATCCAAATCGCCCACCGAAACTAAATGAATGGAACTTCCGGCTTTCAATGGAACTACCACACAAGGTTCCGAAGGCGCATTGGCCGCAAGTGTGAAGGCACCACTTGCATCTTGCTCTATACCATTAATCACTGGTTTCACGAAGTAAGAATTGCTAACAGCATAAGCCGAAGTGTTGTCCGTATAATTAGTTCCCGCTGTCAGCACAGAGCTATTTAGCTTGACAGCAGTTGCACCAGCCACAGATTTGTACACGTTAAACCCAACTTTCTTCGGGTCATTTCCAAATAATCGCCAGCTTATAAAAGCACTGTTCGTTGCAGTTCGTGTGGCAACAACTCCTCGACCGAGGTTTTCCATCCTTCGTTGAGCACTTAAATTTCCAGTGACCAACACCAGAACAATAAATAAAATCAGTTTTTTCATTCGATACTATATTGACTTTGTATAAGATTTAACAATTAGTTTCTACTTGTTCACTTTGCCAAACCGGATAATGTTTGAGGCATATTCAAAGAAAGACCGCCATCTATTTGCGTAGCTTTTGAAGGTATTTGCACAGTAACGGGTGCAAGGCCTTCACGCTTGGCAGTTATAGTAATTGTTCCGGGCAGTAAAGTTGACCGAATGGCTACACGGTTAATACCACACTCGGTTTTCAGGTATTTGTTGTTGGTAGATCCGGGAACACCTCCATTGTATCCGCCACGCCATACACATGGCCCTGACACGTCGAAATCGACACGCGACTCATCAAGCGGACAGCGATTTCCATTGGCATCCACTACTTCGAAATCAATTAAAGCCACATCCGAACCATCGGCTTGTAAACCTTGCGGTCCATTAATAACCGTCAATTTGAGTTTTTTAGGCGCTCCCACAGTTTTTATTTCCGTATTTGCCATGGCTTTACCGTTATTATAGCCAATAGCTTTGATAACACCCGGTTCGAAATGAATGTTTGGGAACGTAAATTGAAAACCGTTTTCAGGTTTGGATTTTCCTTTGGATTTTCCATTAACAAAGAATTCTACTTCATCGCAATTGGAGACTACATACATATTTTTAGTAATAGAATCGGAATAATTCCAATGCCCCAGAATATGAATGTCCGGTTGTTCATTTTGCATCACGCGGTGTGTAAAGAAAATAGACTTGGGAATACGCACGGCATCCATTTTCCCACTTACACGACAAACCTCGCTGGCATATTGGCGTCCATGGCTGTTTGATTCAGCAAAGATAATAGAACAATAGCCGGAAAACTTAGAATGAGCCGGATCGGTATTCGAAATTATGTTAGAGCTATAGTCGTAATAACGTTTGATGGCGGCTAAAGCAAATGTTTCGCTATTAAAGTCGTGAGTATCTTCCGGCAGCTTGTGAAATCCGAAATGAGGTGCCGAGTAAGCATCCCAAAAACGTCTGGCACCTTCTTCACGGAAATCTTCGGCTTCGATAAACGGCGCTTTATCGCGGCGCTCATCGCTGTATCCACGGAATAAATCTTTGTAGCCTTTACGTTTATCTTTTGCTTCGTCCTGAGCAATCATTACTCCGAAATATTCTGCATAAGGAGTTGCCAATGAATCGTTGAGTGTACGACAGCCCATGGCGCGCATCCCGTTTGGATCCCAGCGGCGTTTGAGTTCCAGCATTTCTTTCATGTGAGCCGCAGTAATACCGTTATTCCCGGCTTCCCAACACAGAATACTTGGGCTATTGCGGTAATAAATCAAGGTATTCCGCATCACTTCGGTGCGTTGTTCCCACTGACGACCTTCTGCATCTTTTTCCTTATCACCGGCCGGAGCCACCTGAATAATTCCGTAACGGTCGCACGAACGAACATCAGAAGCTTGTGGAGCAATGTGCATCCACCGGATATAATTTCCATTACTTACACGGACTTGTTGCGCTGTATAATCGTGCATCCAATCGGGATAAGCCTGCCCCAGGCCAGCCCATTCATTCGTAGAACGTTGTGCATAACCTTTCAGATAAACGAACTTATCGTTAAGCCATACACCGCCCTTTCCTACTCCGCCTTTGAATTCTGCCTTACGGAAACCCGTGTGAATTTTGTTTACATCCACCACCTTTCCATCAACAGTCAAAATAGAATAAACATCGTACAAATACGGATCATTCACATCCCAAAAGTGAGCATTGGTAAGCTTCCCTGAAGCATTTAGCACATATTTCTCACCACTTACCATATCGTAAGTTTCACCTTTGATGGTTGCTGCCACATTTCCAGCCCCATCCACTACTACTGCAGACAGATCGATAGATTGTTGGTCGCCACTTTGATTGCTCACTTCAGCTTCCACCACAATGTCGGCAGTCTTATCTTTAATGGAGATATTTTTAGGATAAATATAAACGCCCTGAGTTTGTAAACCGTCGTAAATTGGAAGGGTTTGATAGACTTTTCCGGTAATGTGCATCCATACATTTTTATGAATGCCTCCAAAATTCGGATTAAAATCTCTCGACATCCATTCAAAACCTATACCGGTAGCCTCTTCTTTATAATCGCTGCTATTGTCGATTTTTACTGAAAGAACATTTTCTTTATCACCAAAAGTCACATCATTGGTAATGTCCAATCCATAAGCAGTAACTCCGTTTTCGTATTTTCCAACAGGTTTCCCGTTGATAAAAAACCGTCCGGCCTGTTTCATGCCTTCGAACTCAATAAACACTTTCTTCCCTGCGGCTGAAGCCGGTAGTTTAAAGTGTTTGCGGTACCAGGCAACACCCATGTACTCGGATTTTTCACCGCTGCGTGAAATAATTTCATCAAAAGTGTCAGAATCGTTATAAGTATGAGGGGTAGAAACCGTTTCCCATTTAGAATCGTCAAAAGTTACTTTATCAGCATCAACAACATCTTGTTTGATAAACTTCCAACCGGAATTAAAGTTATAGCTTGATCGTGGATTGGTTGGAGCGATAAATTTCTGACCATGGATATGAGCTAAAATAAGTAGAAAAAAAACAGTTAAAAGCAATCGATTCATTTTCATGTAAATTTGTTGAATTAATATCCTGCAAATTTACAAAAGACCCCACCCCCATCTATAATCAGTCTGTGCAAATACTAATCAAATAGAATCAATTATGCGCGCTGAAGTACTGTGAGCTCATTTTTTATAACTTCTCATCCAGTTTGATGGAGTTTCTCCAAATTGTTTTACAAAGCTCCGGGTGAAGTTTGTAGGCAGACTATATCCAACTTTATAAGCAGTTTCGGAGATGGAATATTCGCCGCTTTGCAAATATTCAATTGCCTTATTCATGCGTAGTGTTGTAATAAAGTCGAGTACTGTTTGGTTGGTCATTGCCTTAATTTTTCGATAGAGCTGCGAACGACTCATTTTAAGTTTTTCGGCAAGAATATCGGGATCAAAGTCGGTATCTTCCATATTCTCAATGACCACTTTTAGCACTTTATTAAAAAATGCTTCGTCGGTGAAATTAACTGCAATCTTTTTCAATTCCAGTTGCGAGCCGTTTGAAAACAGTTGACGAAGGCGTTGTCGCTGATCCAGCAAATTAGTTAGCTGAGCTTGCAAAACTTGTGTACTGAAAGGTTTGGTAACGTAAGCATCAGCACCCGTTTCCAGGCCTTCTACTTTCGATTCGTCCGACTGCCGGGCTGTAAGCAAAATCACAGGAATGTGACTGGTACGCTCGTCTGTTTTTATCATTCTGCACATTTCAATACCTGTTGTAACCGGCATCATAATATCGCTGATAATTATGTCGGGAATTTCGTTCGTTGCCTTTTGGAAACCGTCGGCACCATCAATAGCAATAATTATTCGGTAATAATCATTGAAATTATGTTGAATATATTGTCGGATATCGGCATTATCATCGACTATCAACAACAACGGTAAATCGGTTTTTTCCGACACCGGTAAGGCTGGAGAATAACTTTCGCCTGGCGTAGTGCGAACTTGAATTTCAATTGGACTGTCAGGTTCGTCCAACTCATTGATAGGGTTATATGGTAATTCAATGCTAAAAGTTGACCCCTTGCCCACTTCACTTTCAACGGTTATATCCGCCTTGTGCAGCAATAGCAATTCCTTAGTAAGCGCTAATCCAATGCCCGACCCTTCATGTTGGGCAGAAGCCCCTTCTACCTGATAAAAGATATCAAATACTTTGTTCAAAGCTTCCGGAGCAATACCAATGCCGGTATCACTGATTTTGAGCAAAACTTTTGGCGAATTTGTTTGAATTATTGATAAATCAATAGTTATTTCACCATTTTCAGGGGTGAATTTGAAGGCATTTGAAAGCAAATTATTCAGCACTTTTCCCATCTTGTCTTTATCAATTTCAACGAATAATTGATTTACTGTTGAATTCAGTGAAAACCGTATATTCCGTTCATGAGCACGATTTTCGAACGCAGCTGCTGTGTTTCTGACAAATGCAATCAAATCCGTTGGAACCAGTTTTAAGGGCAAATTACCCGATTCAAGTTTACGGAAATCGAGCAATTGATTAATTAGTTCCAACAATTGATTGGCATTGCGAAGCATTAAATTATGATAATATGCTATCTTTTCCTTGTCCGGATTATCGGAAAGCAGCCTTTGGAGTGGGTCAATTATCAGCGTTAGCGGCGTGCGAAACTCGTGCGAAACTTCGGTAAAAAAATGCAATTTGAGCCGTGCCAGTTCTTCGTTTTTTTCATTTTTCAATTGTTCAAGCATAAGTTTCTCGCGGAATTCAATTCGTGCAGCAACAAACCGGTAGACAAACCACAATAACGAACAAAACAAGAAAACGTAAACAATTTTTGCCCACCAGGCCCACCACCATGGGGGTAATATTTCCAATTGAATAGTAGCCGGAAAATCACTCCAAATGCCATCGCTGTTGGCGGCATACACTTTAAAGATGTAAAGCCCGGCCGGCAAGTGAGTATAGGTAGCTTCGCGAATGGAAGCATCAGTATAACTCCACTGATGATCAATCCCTTCAAGTATGTATTTAAATTTACTGCTTTGCGGATTCACATAATTTAGTGCCGAAAATTCAATGCTGAAATTTTTATCCCACCAGGTCAATGTGATTTTATCGGTACAAAGTAATGACTTTGTCAAAACGATTCGGTTGTTTATTTTTCCGCCTGGTTCAACTGCTTGGTTCATCACCTTTAAGCCGGTAAGTATTGGACGTAATTTATAAGGGTTGGCAATAATGCTGTCAGGATAAAACGAATTTAATCCATTAGTTCCGCCAAAGAACATTTCACCGGTTCGTGGATTACGATAATAGGCGTTTTGAGTAAATTCGTAACCTTGCAACCCATCATTCACATTAAAGTTACGCATCTCGAATGTGCGAATATCCATAGATGTCAAACCCTTTTTGTGACTTATCCAGATATGATTTTTACCATCCGACAAAAGCCCCATAATCAAATCGTCGGGAAATCCGGTCTTTACCGAGAAACGCTTAAAAATACCTTTTTCCGCATCGAATCGGCACAAACCACTATTCGTTCCAATCCACAATTTATGATCAGCATCTTCGGTCATAGTTAGCACCATATTATTAATCAACGAATTATCATTCCCCGAAATATAGCGATAATGCTTTGCTGTAAGTCTTTCGGCAAATCCGGTTGACGAATCGCGGGTAAGTTTAGCAATTCCATCATCCTCAGTTGCCACCCATAAATTATAATTGTGATCTTCAAAAATAACCCGTACAGATTTACAACCAATTGTTTCAGAATTATACGTCTGAAAACGGTCATTTTTCCGGTCGTATTTGGCAATACCATTAAATGTACCCACCCATAGGTAACCATTATGATCTTCCATGACCCAAAAAACCCAGGGGTTGAGAATGCTTCCGGCGGCATTGGCAAAATAATGTCTAAACTTGCGGGTACGTGGATCAAACCTATCCAACCCACCCTTTGTGCCAATCCAAACAAAGCCCAACCTATCGCAATAAATCATACGAACATTCGGGTCAATAAGTTTATCCTTCCCAAATTGCGTATAATTGTATCCTATCTGATTTCGATCAATGACAGTAATGCCTTCATTGTCGGTACCCACCCAAAGTTTTCCGTTTTTTTCCTGACAAATAGCACGAATAACATTGTCGGACAAACCATTTCCATGTTCGCCGGCAGAATAATACGCAAAGGTTTTGTTATGTAGATTGGCACAATTAACACCACCATTCTGCGTCCCAATCCATAGGTTCTCGCAATCGTCGAGGTAAACGGCATTAATCACATGGTCGGTGAGTGAGAAAGGGGTGAATCTGTTGGTTTGGTAAATGGTTTTTCTGTTGGTTTGCTTATTGGTTTGTTGCAACCCGGCATTGGTTGCTACCCATATAAATTTAGAATTCTCAGCTTTTTTAATGGAGTTGATCCGCGAATTATTCAGTTTGAGTGCAATAGCCTTCGAAACTCTATTTGCCGGAAATCGTGTAAAATTCTCCTTTTCGAAATTAAAGCGAAATAAATACTTCGGGTCGCCGGTACTGACCCAGATATTTTGCGCTGAATCGGATACAATAGCATTAATTCGGTTATTGGATAGCGCTGTTGAATCATCTTCATTGGCCCGAAAAACTTTAAAGGAGTATCCATCAAACCGGTTCACCCCTTCCCATGTTCCAAACCACATAAAACCATATTTGTCTTTCAGGATGGAGTGAACTGAATTTTGCGACAATCCGTTATCGGTGGTCAAATGACTGAATTTTAAATCATTGTTCTGAGCCGACAACGCTGTTACAAACCCATGCAATACAAGTAAGCACAAACACAAATTAAATACTTTATGATGGTTGGTTGTGAATTTCATCTTGTTTTTCTAAAGCCGATTTTTCAGGGTAATAAGCAAGCAAAATTACAGCTTTTTTATTTAAAACCGTTGTTGTCAGAAAAAAGTTTCCAGATAAAATAGGAAGCTAATTTTTTCAGCTTAGCTCCAAAGCTGAAAATTTGAAATTATATACTTTCAAAACTCCTTTAGGAGCAAATTATGACCAAGACAAGTCATACGTTATTTTTCGGGGATTACGAAATTTTTTTTCAAAATTTTCTATAATTTATTTGTATAATAAATATATTGATTATATTTGCGTTGTTATAATTAAAAAATGTAATTCAATTGATTACTATGAGAATAAGAATTGACTTCAGTGCTAATCAGGCTACCATTCCGTATAGCCATCAGCATTATTTAACGGGGGTAATACATAAATGGCTCGGACAAAATAAACTGCATGGAGCCATCTCGCTCTATTCGTTTTCGAGGCTCGAAGGGGCAAAAAACACGCGCGATGGTTTGCGCTTTGGCAATAAGGGTTCGTTTTGTTTCAGTGCCCATAACCCCGAAGTAGTAAACTCCCTGATAAAAGGGATTTTTAAAGACAAAATCCTGTTTTCGGGGTTGAGTGTTGATGAAATATCGGTGATTGAGAATCCGGAATTCGAAAATGTTACTGAAGCGTATTTTCATATAAATAGCCCGGTCTTGATAAAACGTCTCGTCGATGGTAAAAGCATCCATTATTTGTATACCGATGAAAAGGCTGATGAGTTGCTGCGCGAAACACTGCTAAATAAGATGGCACAGGTGGGGCTTACCGACGATGAACTGGAAATAAAATTCGACCGCAGCTACCCGAAAGCATCCACAAAACTGGTTGATTACGATGGCATTAAAAACCGTGCCAACTGGTGCCCTGTACTCGTAAAAGGGAAGCCGGAAACATTGCTCTTTGCCTGGAATGTGGGGCTCGGTAGCAGTACCGGCATTGGCTTCGGAGCTTTACGATAAACGAAACATTTGCATAACGCTGGCTGTAACCCGAAAATCTGATACAAACAATCGCACTACCCGCTCGGAATACCGCACTACTTATGCTAAACATAGCACTACTCACGACAAGAACCGAAAAACCGGTGCGAAACACCGCACTAAACAAAACGAAGACCGCAAAACTGGTACTGATGGTTGCAAAGCTGATGCCAAACACCGGACTAAACAAAATGTGGACCGCAAGACATCTGCTGAAGACCGCAAAACTGGTGCGGAGGACTGCACTACTCGTGAGACAAACCGAAAAACCTATGCAGACAATCGAAATATCCTTACAATAAACCTAAAGGAAAGGATGCAGCGATTGTCGATAGAATATATTGTTAATTTTAAAATTTTATGTTATGTTAGAAAAAAAATTCAATTATCCTGCAAAGCAACTACCTATTGCTTTGCGTATGGCTCTAACGAGTCTAAAAGTAGATTGGGCGGATTTTCAAAATTTCGCACCAACAGTGTTTACCGATGCTTTTGTGACGGCTGCCGAAGCTAAAGTTGTGTCGTTTGAGCAACAGACCAAGGCCATCGATGTACAAAAACATCAGAAAGTGATTACTACCCAAAGTTTACCGGCAACTCTCAAAGATTTGCAGGTTTCACTCAACCCCATCGAGGGTTACCTGAAACTGGCTACTGGTACGCTGGACATCAGCGTTGACGATTTTGGATTAGGTAAAGTGCGCGATGCTATGCACAGCAAAGATGTAGCAGCAATAGTGTCGGCGGGAAACTCCTTTGTGCTCCACCTGAAACGTAACGAGGCGGCGCTTACTGCCAAGGGAATGAAGCCGGGTACCATTGAAGCAATGGCCGATAAGGTGGCCGAAATTGAAACCCTGAAAGGTATACAGAACGAGCTAAAAAACAGAACAGGTAGGGTTACGCAATCAAACATAGAAGTGGCCAACGACCTATGGGAGACACTGAAAACCATTACAGATACGGGCACGGCTCTGTACAAAGGCGTGGATGCGGTAAAACTGAAAGAGTACACCCTGACGGCCATCCTGAAACGCATCAGCAACAGTCAAAGTAAACCTGCTGCCGACGACAAAAAAGACGAAAGCACCACTGCCGAAAGTAAATAGTTAGCTGCTTATCAAAATCATCTATCTGCCCTGCCCATCGCCGGGTGGATAGATGTACTAATCGAACCTATAGGAATTTTTTTTGAAGGACAGAATTACAGAATGTCTTTTGGACAGAATTACAGAATTTACAGAATTGCAGAAAGGAAAGAAATATATGTACTACGTAGTAAAATACACAGGTCCGTTTGGGTTTATAAAACCATGGACGGCAGTAAGAGATAGTAAGACGTTCAGCCAGCAGTTTTTGACTCCTTCTATCATCGAAGGCATCAGGCAAAAGCTGGAGGTGAAGGTTATTTTAAGGCACAAATTGGCTTACACTTCGATAAGTGTACAGCAGGAACAAACCCAAACACGGGGTTGGGAAAAGAAAACACAAATGAAGATGATGGTGCGCAATCAATCTATTTTGGAAAGAGGTGTGATGATCGACCCTGTTCTGTATTTGGCCTTTGAATCGGAAAGCGATGCTTTGAAAGCTTCCCAACAACATATTTGTTTGTGCCGCAATGAAGATATATTGTTCCCGAACGCTGAAATTCTTGAACGAGACGAAGATGAATTTGATGCAATGACCGGATTTGAATTGCGTTTTGGCGAAAGTGACCAATCCTTTTTAGTTGGATTTGATCGATTCAACGATGCCCAGGCCATGTATGGTCGACTTGAAATCACCGGTAAACCTGTAATAGGTATGTAATGGAACAGTTGAACCACATACTTGCCAAAGGAGAAGAAAATGGCCGGATATCATTGGTTCGGCATTTGACCGAAGTTGCCATGCTTGCTGAAAAAGTAGCAATACACCTGGGCATGGATGTCACTATTGCACGGCGCGGAGCTATACTGCATGATATAGGAAAAGCAAGTACTGCTTTTCAAAAAACACTGACAAAAGGGTTTCAACGACCTCCCGGATTCCTCTTCAGACACGAACTTGCCTCTTTGTTCTTCATATCCTTACTAAACGAAACCGAAAAACACCCGATTATTGATATGGTGGTGGCACATCATAAATCGATCTATAAAGATGCAGGAGGTAAAGGGATATTGGATTTGATGGATACCGAGCCAAAATTACTTGAAAAGCATTTAATCGATTTTGAATTATGGAGCAAAGATGCGTTGGAAATTCTGAACCATTTTGGATTTGATACAAAGCCTATCAGTGTTCAGGAAGCAAGAGCTAATTTCTCTGAAGTGGTGGATTATTGCGAAAGCAGAACCTACGGCTACTCGGAGTGGAAAGGAGTATTGATAGCAGCCGACCATTTGGCTTCGGCCTTGTATAAGGATGTGGAAAATGTAGCTGATCGACTTTTCATAAAACCCGATTTGAGCTATTATCATTCGCGAAAAAGTGAACTATATCCTTTATCATTAGTATCAACCGATGATAAAAGAAAACATACTCTGGTGACAGCACCCACCGGAGCTGGAAAAACCGATTTTCTGATTCGCCGATGCAAAGGACGCGTGTTTTATACCTTGCCGTTTCAGGCTTCCATCAATGCCATGTACGAACGGATAAAATCGGATTTGCAAGATACCAATGCACAAGTTCGACTGTTGCACGCAGCTTCGAGTTTGAAGATAGAAAATGATAAGATTGAAGAAAAAATACTACAACGACACATTGGAGCTTCTGTAAAAGTGCTTACTCCGCATCAAATGGCTTCGCTGGTATTCGGAACAAAAGGATACGAAGCCATGATTGCCGATCTGAAAGGCTGCGATGTGATACTGGACGAAATACATACTTACTCGGAAACCACGCAGGCCATTGTACTAAAGATAGTAGAGATACTTTACAACATAGGTTGTGGAATACATATAGGTACGGCTACTATGCCTGCGGAATTGTACAATAGGTTAATCGTCATATTGGGTGGAAAAGAGAATGTGTACGAGGTAAAACCGGATGAAAGCACATTGGATACATTCGACCGGCATATTATCCATAAAATAAAGGCATTGGAGGATGTAGAACCAATTATTGCAGAGGTGGTAGCCAATAAACGCAAAATACTCTTTGTGTGCAATCAGGTAAAACGTGCCCAAGCATTGTTTCAACTATTATCCGAACAATATCCCGATGTAAATAAAATGCTTATTCATAGTCGGTTTAAACGAGGAAAAAGAAGTGAGCTGGAGTCCGATTTAAAAAACAGATACAACGAATCTTCGAATGCCTGCTTAGTTGTTTCCACGCAGGTTGTGGAAGTGAGTCTGGACATAAGTTTTGATCTGATGGTTACCGAATGTGCACCCATAGATGCCCTGATTCAACGATTTGGACGCATCAACCGTAAACGAACCCGCGAAACCATCGGAAAGTACAAACCCATCTATGTGATAACTCCTCCCGAAACTAAATCGGAAGCAATGCCTTATGAATTGGAAATTCTGCAATCAACCTATCAGGCATTACCCGATGGGGCATTAATGAAAGAACGCGATGCACAACGGCTGATTGATTCGGTATATACCGACAACAAATTTGTAGACATTGATCTGTTATCGGTATTTAACGATGGACAATGGCAGATAAAACAACTTTGGCACAATCCCAAATCAGCCTTATTGGATACGCTGGATATAGATTCGGTATGTTGCATCGACGAAGCAGACCGCGAAGTTTACGAAAGTGCGACTTACGAAGAACAATCGAAAATGGAAATACCCGTTTCGTTCCGATCCATTGGCTATGCCGGATTGGATAAATTGAAAACAGGTTCGCGCCCTTTCGTGATACCCTCAAAAGCTTATGATGAAGAATTGGGTTTTCTGGGAGAGTATGCCCGACAGGAGTTTTATGACATTAGCAAACAATTTATTTAAATATCAACTATAGTTATGATAGCAGCAAACATAGGAAAAATATTTCTTGATGCTTATAACGAGAAGTATAAAAGCAATTATTCTGCGAAAGAGTTTTTTGTGGAGAAATACTTTGAGCTATTTTTCAATCA
>Ga0302215_10001237_pt1 | contig 18455 bp, 11 predicted proteins | sample II_Fen_N3_1_FD_194580 | JGI IMG/M metagenome (GOLD analysis project Ga0302215, IMG submission 194580) | Peat permafrost microbial communities from Stordalen Mire near Abisko, Sweden - II_Fen_N3_1 | ecosystem: Environmental > Terrestrial > Soil > Wetlands > Permafrost | place: Sweden: Abisko...
ATGTTACTTTTGACAAAATTGCCGAAATTGCCAAGAAACAATTGCAGGGAAAAACCTTTACACAAGGAAATAAGGCAATCACGATTACCGATTTATCGCTTTTTGGAAGCGAGGGAAAAGCTGTTTTTATTGCCGATGTTATTGGGTCGCTCAAAGGGCGTATTTACTTTACAGGTAATATGACTTATAATGCAGAAAAAACGGCTGTTGAAATTACTGAACCTGAATTTGAAGTGAAAACATCGAATGCATTGGTGAAAAGTGCAGGCTGGTTGTTGCATGGCATGATTTTGAAACAATTGACTCCTTATCTGACTTATTCCATTAAAGATAACCTGGATAAAATGAAGTTAGATGTAAATCAAATGCTAGGTAATTATACTATCATGGATGGTGTGTCGCTTCAGGGAAAACTGAATAGTGTAAGCGTTACAAGCCTGAGTTTGGTGCCGGGTGCTGTTCGGGTGCAAGCTAATGTAAAAGGAAATATCGGACTGAAAGTACAAGATTTGAAATTGTAAGAGTCGGATTTAAAACTATAGAAACCTCATAGGCTGTTGCTTATGAGGTTTTTTGTTCTTATCATTTCTCCATAGTAAAATGACCTTAAGGTATGATGATGCAAGTTTAAGCTTTGATGATGTAACCTTACAGTTTGGTGATGTAACCTTACGGATTGGTGATGCAAGTTTAAGCTTTGGTTATGCAACCTTAAGCTTTGGTTATGCAACCTTACGTATTGGTGATGCAAGTTTAAGCTTTGGTTATGCAACCTTACGGTTTGGTGATAAAAGCTTACGGTTTGGTGATGGAACCTTAAGGATTGGTTATGCAACCTTACGGTTTGGTGATGGAACCTTAAGGTTTGGTGATACAACCTTAAGGTATGATGATGCAAGTTTAAGGTTTGATGATGGAACCTTAAGGATTGGTGATGCAACTTAATGACTTAATGGTTAAAATCTACATTGCTATCTATTTAATTAATTTTTCATATCATAAAATGACACATTCTACGTTTAACTGAATAAATGCTTATTATAATTGATCAGGTTTAATTATGAATCCGCTTTTTGGTACTATATTTGTTTTTCCATTGATTTTTAAAAATACAAACCCACAGGTGATATGAAAAAAGCTATTTTATTTGTAATTCTTATTTCGTTGGTTTATGCCGGTTATATGTTAGCCGCTAAAGAAGATATTCCATTGTCTAAACGTTGGGAGAAAGTAAATGAACTGGCTGAGAAGCAATTGCCCGAATCGGCCTTGAAAGAAGTCGAAGCTATTCTAGCGCAAGCCAGGAAAGACAAAAACTCCGTTGAGGTGATAAAAGCCATGGTGTATAAAATGCGGTTTAAGTTGGAGAAAAATCCCGATGAAGCACCAGCCCTGATAAAAGACTTCGAAGCTTTTACCCTGAAAAGTACCGACCCTGCCGAACGTGCATTGCTCCATTCTATGACTGCTGAACTGTACGCTCAATACTACCAAAAAGATCAATGGACAATCAATAACCGAACTGAAATAACCGGTTTGGTGCCCGAGGATATGAAGGAGTGGACAAAGAATATCTACTTTGATAAAATAACTAAGCACCTGGCTGCATCGCTTGAAAACTCAACGGTTTTGCAGAAAACTGATGCATTGAAATTTAGCACATTATTTATCAAAGGTAAAGATAGCAGGGAATTGCAGCCTACATTGTTTGACTTTCTGGGGAATAGACGAATTGAAATGTTGAAAGGATTGTCGAATGCTATAATAATTAAAAATACATTGACTGAAAGTGGTGTTTTCGATGATGCTGTTCATTTTTCACAAATAAAATTAGATACAGTTCATAAACAATCAATTGAAAATCAAATTTTAGAAACTTTTCAAGCTCTCTTGGCATATAGAGTAGGCAAAGACAATAAAGCGGCACTACTTTATGTTGACAATGAACGCTTAAAATTTATCAAGGATAATACGCAACTGGCTAATTCGGATTCACTTTATTTGGCTGCTTTGAATAATTTAATCAATCAATACTCAAATGATGAAGCTGTTGTTGAAGTCTTGGCAAACAAGGCTAATTTCTATTTCGAGAAACAATACGACAACAAATTGTATAAAAAGATAGCGTATGATATTTGTGAAGATGGTATTAAGCATTTTCCGAAATACAAACGGATTGAGTTACTCAAAAATATCCAACGTAATATCCGTCAGCAGATTGTCAGTGTTGCATCTAATATGTTGGTGAAACCAGCCAGTTTTCTTACGCTTAAAATAAAAAGTACGAATGTTTGCGAACTGACTTTAAATGTTTATCGCGTAAATGCAACAGCTCATGAGTATATTATTTTTCAACAAAAACAACAGTATCCTAAAGCCCTATTCCCCAATAAAACTTTGGTTGAGACCAAACAAATTTCCATAAAAGATGATGAAAAATTTGAAGAAGTAAAAACACGCTATAACTATAAAACATTAGGATATGGTATATATGAATATACTTTGGAACAAAGGGGTAAAAATAAGCCGGGTGAAGTCGCAAAAGGCTCATTCACAGTAACTGATTTTTCTCTTATTAGCCGGGCAAATAATCCCGAATTAGGAAATTTATATATATTAGACCGAGTTTCGGGGCAGCCACAAGCTACCGTCAAAGTAAATATTTACGAAACTACATGGGTCGGAAATGGGTATGAAATGAAGACGTTTGAAGAACAGACTTCAGATAAGAATGGTTTGTGTACATTCTTGCGTGCATCAAATTATCTAAGACGCACCTTTATACTTGAAAGAGGTGAAGATTGCTATTATTCGTCTGATTTTCATACAATTTATAATTCGAATGACGAAAACAATGATGAGACGATACAATTTAGTCTCTTTACAGATAGATCGATATATAGGCCAGGTCAAATTCTCTATTTTAAGGGAATCGGGTACTACTCAAATAAACAAAAACAATATGTAGCATTAGGTGGTACATTCATTCCTAAACAAAGATCAACAGATATACAATTGCCTCAAGTACAAAAAACGTTTTCGTATAATGTAGATTTATATGATGCAAATAACCAAAAGATAAGTACAGAGCGTGTAACATCCAATGAGTTTGGCTCATTTGCCGGCAAGTTTGTGTTACCCGAAGGTGGGCTGAATGGAACTTATCGTATTCAAGTTGGAGAATATTCTCAATCCATTCAGGTTGAAGAATATAAACGTCCAACTTTTGAAGTAAATATTCCAAAACCAAAAGTAGAAGTTGGTTTTGGAAGTAAAGTCATAATTGAAGGTAGTGCTAAGGCATATGCCGGATATGGAGTAGGAAATGCTGCTGTGAAATTCAGAGTAGTGCGTCGCCCACATCGATATTGTTGGTGGATTCAGTCCGCTGAAGTTGAAATAAGTAATGGAACAACAGAATCTAAACAAGATGGTAGTTTTACTGTGACTTTTATTCCTCAAAAGCAAAAAAGTGATCTAATCGCTGACCTTGATCAGATTTATACTTACACAGTTTATGCTGATGTAACGGATACGAAGGGGGAAACTCAAAAGGGTGAACAATCGGTCTCTGTTGGAGATAAATCTCTGTTAATAGTAGCCGAAATCCCAGAAAAACTTAATAAAGAAAAAAAAGCAGTAATAGCTGTTTCCACAGAAACTATAAATGAGGAAAAAGTAAATTCACAGATTAAATATTCTCTTTATAGTATATCCGAAACAAATGTTTATGACGAAAATATTATTGTTGGAAAGGACTTGAAAATTGTTGAGCAAGTGCTTTCGGGAAATCTCAATACAAAAGATCAAAGGATAGAACTTAATCTGAATAGTTTTGTTTCTGGAAGGTACAAACTTGTTTTAAGCACGTTTGATTCGCACGGTAAGGAAGTTAAGCTTGAAAAGGTAATTATTTTGTATGAAGAAAATGAAAAAAAACCTCCTGTAAAAAGCTATGTATGGTTGTTGACTCCAAAAACAACCTGTGTAGTGGACGAAATAGCCAAAATACAATTTGGAACCTCAACCACTAATACACAGGTTTTGTATGAGGTTATGCTAGGAAATAAAGTATTGGAAAGTCGTTGGATTGCATTTTCAAATGAGATTAAGACCTTTGAAATACCTTTTTTAGAGAGTTATGGTGCTGGAATAACCGTAATGTTTACATTCATGAAAGATGAGCAACTGTTTACACGTTCTGTTCAAATAACACGAAGAGTCGTTGAAAAGAAACTGACACCAACTTTGAGTGTGTTTCGCAATAAATTATTGCCAGGTGAAAAAGCCGAATGGACAGTTACCATTCCCGAAAGTGCTAAGAATAAAAAGGCAACAGAATTACTTGTTGCGATGTATGATGCATCGTTAGATGCAATTCGTCCACATAGTTGGAACTTTAATCCTACATATCGAGATGTTTTATACAATTCTCCCCAATGGATTGCTACAATAAATCAAAGTAGTATGGACAATGCTTTCTCAAATGAAGCTAATAGTGATGTTTATCAATTTCAACTAGATAAACTTTACTGGTTCGGTTTAAGTCTGGAAACAGGGAATTATGTTGGTGGTTTTGGTCCAACTAGTTTCAGAAAGAAAGGTCTGTTTCGAAAGGGGGCTTCTGTAATGTCCATTGCAACAGTTGTTGGCAATGACGATGTGAATGGGAAAGATATAGCTGATTTGAAAGAGGTGGTTACACAAGTGGTTGAAGAGAAAGTATATGACATTATTGAATCTGGAGTACAAAAGAAAGATATTTCACAAAAACACCTTGTTCAAATCCGCACCAACTTCAACGAAACAGCTTTCTTTTATCCTCAATTGCATACAGACTCAGTGGGTAATGTGAAGTTTACATTTACTGCTCCCGAAAGTTTGACGCGTTGGAATGTAAAGATGCTGGCACATACACCGGATTTGTATTTTGGACAAGGTGAGGTGCAGATTGTAACGCAAAAGGATTTGATGGTGCAGATGAACATGCCACGTTTCGTTCGTCGTTCGGATAAATTGGTATTGAGCGCCAATGTAATCAATCTCACGGATAAAGCGCTTAATGCTGCTGTTCAGTTCGAAATGATGGATCCGGCAACCGGAAAATCCATCAAATTGAAAGACGCATCACCAAAAACTATATCGTTGGCAGCCAATGAAACCAAAGCAGTGGAGTGGGAGCTAACCGAATTTTCTCCATACGAATTGGTAATCTGTAAGGCAGTTGCTCAGGCCGGAAACTTTAGCGATGGTGAACAGAAATATTTACCTGTATTACCCGATAAAGTGTTGGTTGCCGAAAGTATGCCACTTACAATTAGGGGCAATGAAACCCGTACATTCAACTTCGAAAGTTTACTGAAGAACGGTTCGAAAGTAGACACCAAAAACCTGTCGGTGGAGTTTTCGTCAAATCCGGCCTGGTACGCCGTACAAGCATTGCCAACAATCTCTACGCCCGAAGATGACAATGCGTTGGATTATTTTACGGCTTATTACGCCAATAGTATGGCAGCCTTTATTGCCAATTCGAATCCCAAAATAGCTGCTACATTCGATCGTTGGAAGAAGGCTGGTGGTAGTCGTGAGGCTTTGTTGTCGAACTTAGAAAAAAATGCTGAATTGAAGAATATGCTGTTGGAAGAAACGCCCTGGGTAATGGCAGCAAAAGACGAAACGGAGCAAAAACGACAAATCGCATTATTGTTCGACTTGAATATGCAAAAGAATCAGGCACAACAATATCTTGATAAATTATTAGCCTTACAAATGCCTTCGGGTGGATTTACCTGGTTTAAAGGAATGAGTGAAAGTCGATATATTACGCAGGAAATTCTGTTGAATCTAGGAAGATTGAATCGGCTAACTGGAAAGGCGGATGCAAATCAACAAGCTGCTATTGCGTCTGCGTTGAGATACCTGGATTTGGAAATGGCTCATGATTTTGAAAATCTGAAGAAATACAATCCAAATTACCAAAGAGAAGAATGTGTTGACAATATGCAGTTGTTTTACCTGCATTTGCGTTCCGAATTTCCTGCTATTCATATTGTAGCTTCGGCAGAGGAAGCTGTGAAATTCTATACGGCTCAGTCGGAAAAATACTGGACCGGCTTTACGCTTTATGGCAAAGCCATGATGGCTGTTGTTGCGAATCGAAATGGAAAAACCCAATTGGCCAACGATATTTTAAAATCACTCAAAGAAAATGCATTGAAAACTGATGAATTTGGTATGTATTGGGCCAAAAACACTTCGGGTTATTTCTGGAATGAGCGTCCGATTGCTGTTCAGACTGCCATTATTGAAGCCTTTACTGAAATAACTAAGAATACAGCCGATGTAGATGAGCTTAAAATCTGGTTGTTGAAGCAAAAACAAACACAACGTTGGGATTCACCCATGGCTACTGTCGATGCTATTTATGCATTGCTAAATCAGGGTAGTGATTGGTTATCCAACGAAGGTTCCGTGAAAATAAAAGTTGGAAATAAAACCCTGCAACCCTGCAGTACCGAAGCCGGTACGGGATATTTCAAAGAAACAATACCTGTTACTGAAGTTCGTTCCGAGATGGGTAAAGTGATTGTAAATAAAACTGATAAAGGCATCGGTTGGGGAGCAATGTACTGGCAATATTATCAGGATTTGGACAAAATTCAGGGACAAAGTGGTCCGATGAAGATTACCAAAAAACTATTTGTAGAAAAAATGACTGCCAGTGGAAAAACAATGATACCGATTGAACAAACGGAACTACACAAGGGCGATAAAGTTATTACCCGGTTGGTTATTACAACTGATAGAAATCTGGAATTTGTGGCATTAAAAGATTTACGGGCCTCGTGTTTTGAACCTGTAAATCAACTATCCGGTTGCGAATGGAAAGAAAACGTTTGTTACTACCAAACTACCAAAGATGCTTCTACGCAGTTTTTCTTTTCATTCTTACCAAAAGGAACATACGTTTTTGAGTACGGACTCTGGGTAAATTCAGCAGGAGAATACACGAGTGGAATTGCATCAATTCAATGTCAGTACGCACCGGAGTTTGTAAGTCATACAGGTGGTGAGAGAATCCAAATTAAATAATACAAAAAAGTCGGAGTGCAACCTCTGGGTTGAACTCCGACTGTAACAAACAAAATTTAAATGTAAACTAAGACTTAAATGTACAAAACGCGATTGTTCTCAAGTATTTAGATAGTATTTGGTTTTTTACCACCAAGGTATTGGTGCTTTAGGTTCTTCTTTTATTTCTTCCGTTTTTTTTGAATTCAATTTACTGACTGTGATTTTGGGTAGAATATTTGAGAAATAAGTTTTACCATTCATTACATCAGCAATGGCTTGTTCAACTTCGTTAATACCGGTTGATTTCAAAATATAGCCTTTAACTCCAAGTTCAGTCATCTTTTTATAGTACTCATCATCTCCGAACATAGAGAAAACAATAATCTTTAGGTTGGGAAGTAATTCCAACGCTTTTTGAGTGGCTTCCATACCATTCATATGCGGCATGTCAATATCCATAAGTACTAAATCGGGAGCTGGTAAAGCCAGTAAATCAATGAATTCTTTACCATCCGACGCCTCACCAATCACCTTTCCCAGATTTTCGACTGTGATAAGTGATTTTAACCCTTGACGGAAAATTAAATGATCATCAACAAGAATAATTGTTGGTTTTTTAAAAAATGATGTTTTCATAGCTGTAATTGTATTGTGTTAAGACGAATTACTTTTATTTTAGATACTAAAATAGAGCAATTATGATTCTTGTACAACAGCTATAAGGACCAAAGAATCTATATTATAGGATGATTTGTAGTAGGTATATGTGTGTAGTTTTACATCAGCCTAAAGTACCAGGCTTATGTATAATTAGCTAAAAAACAGTAATTTGTATTTGTCCTGGGTGTTTGTGCGAGAAAGCAGAAATATGAAAAAATGAAGTGATTTACAAATCGATAATTTTATTTCTCAAGGCAAATAGTATGAGTGTAGCAGTATTTTTACATGCCGTTTTTTCAAGCAAATTAGCACGATGAGATTTGACTGTTTTAGGACTAATATTTAGTTTTTGAGCTATCTCGTCGGTAGTACTCCCCAAACATATTTGCTGAAGAACTTCTACTTCACGTTCAGTAAGGTTTTTAGTATCATTTTTTTTCTTTTCGTTGTTACGACTAAAGTTCATGATTATTTTTCGAAGGAGTTCATTTGAGAAATAGCTTTCGCCCTGCATAACATCCGTAATAGCTTTTTCGAGTTCGGCAATACCTGTCGATTTCAGAATGAAACCTTTTACACCAAGGTCAATCATTTTGTAATAATATTCTTCATCGCCAAACATGGTCAATGCAATTATTTTTATATCGGGTATTAGTTCAATTGCCTTCTGTGTGGCTTCCATTCCATTCATTTGAGGCATATCAATGTCCATTAATACCAGGTCGGGCTTACAAACTGAAAGCATTTCGATAAATTCTATTCCGTTAGATGCCTCTCCAACAACTGTTGCGATGTTTTCGGCAGTAATCATAGCTTTTAAACCTTGTTGAAAAATGAGATGATCATCAACAATGATTAATATTGGCTTTTTTTTGATACTTTGAATCATAATATTTTGTTTTCCGAATTGTTGATGTTATTATTTTAAAGGTATGTTTATATGGTAATTTACACCTTCGCGGGGTTTACTAAACATTTTAATCTCCCCGCCAATAGTTTGAATCCTGTTTTGTAGGTTGAATAATCCGAGCCCTTTCTTTTCTAATAGAATTTTTACAATATCAAAACCTTTTCCATCGTCTCTATATTGCAACTGGATTTGATTACCAACGTCATTCAACTTGATATAGATTCGTTTAGCATTCGCATATTTAATTGTATTATTTACGCATTCGATTATTGCACGATAAAGAGCTACTTCAATTTCAAGTTCGATTCGCCGGGTAAGATTGCTTTGAAGATCAATTTTAATTGTGTTAGTTTCTTCCAGTTTGTGTGCAAAGCTTTGAACAGCAGAAGTTAATCCGTAATTAGTGAGTAAGTGTGGACTCAGTTTATTCGATATTTCCTTCACGGCTGTAAGTGCCTCTTCGAGAATCTCTTCTGCTTTTTGAATGATTTCCTTACGGGAACGGTTACTTTTGGGGCGTAGCGACCATTGTAAATAGAGTTTAATTGTTGACAATAAAGGACCCAAGCCATCGTGCAACTCTTTTGAGAAATGTGCCCGCTCTTTTTCTTCTGTCTGTATTATTGCTTTGACAATTTGTTTCTCCTGCATCTGTCTTTTTTCAGTAATATCATGTATAACTCCATATATCAATCCTTCACTGGCTACATAATTTAGAAACATTTCGACAAATACAGTTGAATTGTCTTTTCTAACGCACTCAATATCGATATTATTGGTCTGATTTGTAGTTGATTCAACAGATATAAATGTTTCAAAATCACCACGACGGTCGGGTATGATTAATTGTGACAATTCCATTCCTTCCAGTTCAAACTCTTCATATCTAAAAATACGACTCATCGAATAGTTGAGATATTCAATATAGCCGTTTCTGCATGTAAACACACCATCGGTTATATTTTTAGAGAGGAGTTTATATTTGCGCTCGCTGTATTTTAATTTTTCCTCTGTCCTTTTTCTTTCAGTAATATCTCTGTTACTACCTCTGATTCCAATAAAATCTCCTGCCCCGTTAAAAACAGGTTGGCAAACATGTCCTATCCATTTTATGGCTCCATCCAAATGAATTATTCTAAATTGTAACTCAGCACCATTTCTGTGTAATAATCTATCTTGTTTGTGACTTATATAGAGTTTCTTATCATCTGAGTGCACGATGTCAAATAATAGGTTTGGATTCTGAATAAAATCATCAGAACTATATCCCGTCACTTTTTCACAAGAAGGAGAACAGTAAATAAATTTATCATTTGTGTCGAGCCAATACTCCCAGTCATCCGTAAAGTTTGCAATTGTGCGGTATTTTTCTTCACTTTCAATTAAAGCATCCTCAGCAAGTTTACGGTCAGTAATATCAGTTGAAACTCCAATAATACCAAACACTTCACCATCGGGAGCATTGAGTGGAATTTTACTTGTATCGAACCACATAATTTTTCCATCGTTTTGATGTTGAGTTTCAATTATATGTAGTTTTGTTATGCCTTCATGCATGACCTGGTTGTCATCGGCTCGATAATTCTCAGCCTCCGTATCAGCCCACGGTAAATCAAAATCGGTTTTACCTACAATCTCGGATGAGTTATTTAATCCGGCACCATTTGCAAATGCTTCATTGCAACCTAAATAGTTCGATTGTTTATCTTTCCAGAATACAACCCCCGGAAAATGATCCAATATTGTTAGAAGCATTTGTTCGCTTTCGCGCAATGCATCTTCTGTTTTTTTTCGGTCTGTAATGTCTATATAAGTACCCACAAGACCGGCAACATTGCCAAGTTCGTCGTAAAAAACGTTTTTCACAAAAATGACATCGCGAATTTGATTCTCCTTATCAATAACTGTAGTTTCGAAGGTTTTAAATCCTTTATTATCAATGAGATCCAAGTCGCTTTGATAGTTAGTTCTTGATTCTTCACTCGGCCATAAATCAATTACCGATTTACCTTTGATTTCATCATTGGATACCCCTAATTGATTTGTAAAAGCATGGTTACAGCCTGTATATTGTCCCTTAGCATCCAAAAAGAAAACAGGAATAGGTATAGATTCCAATAAAACTTCAGTTAGTTTTAGGTTGCGGATAACCCTTGATTGTTCTTCTTTTCGCTCTGTAATATCCCTGATAGTACCAATCATTTTGATTGGATTGTTATTATTATCAAATATCAAATCACCAAGGCCATGAACCCAGCATTCAACTTTGTCATTCACGCGAATGATTTTATATTCTTTATCAAACTTGCTTTTTTTTCCAATAACCTCATTCGAAAAATAATCAGTCATTGTTTCCTGCCAACTGGGATGAATAATAGATAACCAGCTTTCAATAGTCTTTTCAAAGGATGTATCTATTCCAAAAATACTATCCATTACTTCCGAACTTTCCCAATTGCCTGATAGAATGTCCAGTTTATAAGTTCCCAACATTGCTATTTGTTGAGTATGCTTTAAAAAGAGTTCATTTTCTTTCAGCGACGCTTCTAATTGTTTACGTTCAGTTATATCTACCAGATAATGCAGGAAAACATCGTCACTCACTTTAATCCAGTAAACTTCCCATATACGATCAAATGCTTTAACTTCTGGGTTGTTTTGGCATGGAGAGGCAAGAATACATTCATCGCCCTTACAAAAACTACATTGAACATTGAATTGATCAGGTACGAGGCTTGGATATTCTACAGCTACTTTGTTGTTTGTGTCCGATATATACTCCGATTTTCCAAATCCACGCCAACAATGTTCACCAATTTTGGCTCCGAAATGCAAAGCAATTGCATTTGCAGCCAATACAATGCGATCTTTTCGTCTGACATACATGGCAGGGTATGGTAGAGACGAAAGAAGAGTTTCGTTGAGAGCAATGAGCTGTTTTTCAGAACTCTGGTTGTCTGCTTTAGCCTGAACGTTATTTGACAGTTCATTATTTTCCTTATTCTGTGAGCTGGAGTTCTGCGAATTAGTTAAGTCTTTCATGATAAGGTGGTATTTACGTGGTAAATTTATAAAAAAAAGAAAGACCGCCATTAAAAAACAGGGTCTTTCATCTAATTATTGTAAGAAAATATAGCTATGGAGCTTTTTGCTTTACACTTTGCTCAATTGTCGATAGTTATGACTGATTATCTTTCTCAATTGCCTGCACAACAAGGGAAGCAATTGTCATTCCAAACATGGCAGGCATATAGGATGTTGTTCCGTTTACTTGTGCTTTTAGGCTGCACCATTCATGATTTACAAGTTCTGGATCACCAGGACCTTCAATGGCTTTGGGACACATGCATTTTTCGGTGCCGCAAGATGCATTTTCACCTTTATTCTGAAGTAATTCGTCGCTGTAAACACACATGAATTTTTTGCTGGTTCCACCCAGCTTCTTAAGTCTTTTACGTAATGCAGCTCCCAACGGACAACCGTCTACTTTCCAGAACTCAGCTACTTTTATTCGGGTTGGATCCATTTTTAGCGCTGCCCCCATCGACGAAAAGAATACCGCATTCGTTTTAGTAGCCTCTTGAATTAGGTGAATCTTATTTGATAAACTATCAATGCCATCAATAATGAAATCGTATGATCCAAGATCAAACGATTCGTGTGTTTCCGGGCTGTAAATTTTCTGTAGAGCTGTGATTTCTGCTTTCGGATTAATTTCTAGCAAGCGTTCTTTCAAAACATCAGTTTTTACTTTGCCTACCGTTTTTGTTGTCGCCATTAACTGGCGATTTACATTGGTAACACAAACCCGGTCGGAATCAACAATGGTCAGATGACGAATGCCTGAACGAACAAGGCTTTCTGCACACCAACTGCCAACACCTCCAATTCCAAAAATAATAACCCGCTTTTCAGCAGCCTTTTCTATAAAACTCTTTCCTAAAAGCAGTTCCGTGCGTTGGAAAATACCTTTTTCAATCCCCATTTTTCTAGTTTCTTATATAACAACGAGTTCGCAGGTAAGCTTCTCTTTCATAATTATCCCAAATACCAACAGCATTGATATTTGTTTCCAGCTGACCTGTAGTGATTGCAATTTGAATATTTCGCTCAATAGCTACCTGATTCATTGCAGCGTAGTAAAGCGAATGAATACCTTTATTTTGCCAATCGGGGTGAACGCCATTAAAATATAAATCTATTGTATCATAATTGCTTAATGCTCTCAGAATATGAATAAAACCAAATGGAAATAATTTACCTTTCGCCTTTTTGAATGCTTTAGAAAGTGAAGGGAAAATAATACCGAAAGCAACAACGTCATCTTTATCATCTAATATGAAACATAAAAGTTCCGGACGGGCAAAACCAAAATAAGCACTTGTATAGTATTTTATTTGCTTTTCGCTTAATTCTGTAAACCCGTAAAGGTTCTTAAATGCTGTATTTAGCGTGTTGAAGAATTTAGGAACGTATGGCAGAGCATCCTTTTTTGTTTTAGGGATGAATATCTTTAAATTGTATTTCTGAGCAATAAGCTTGTTGATACGTGCTACTTTCTCAGGAATAGGCTGATTTGCCTTGATTTTGCTTTGTACCCAATCTACAGATTTGCTAAAACCATGCTTTTCCATGTGTTCGGGAAAGTATGGATAGTTATAGGCACTTGTAATCGATGGTTCATTTTCAAATCCGTCAACCAGCATACCCTCCGGATCAAGATCAGAAAAACCCAACGGACCATGAATACCTTTCATGCCACGTTCATTACCCCATTCTTCGGCAGCATCTAACAAGGCTTTTGACACTTCGAGGTCATCGATAAAAGCAATCCAACCAAAACGGGTTCTCTTATCGTCCCAACGTTCGTTGGCTTTATGATTAATAATTACAGCAATACGACCTACAACTTTATTTTCTTTGTATGCTAACAAATAGGCTGCATCACAATGTTCGAAAGATGGATTTTTCTCACGACTGAATGTATTCCATTCGTCAAAAATCAAAGGTGGAACCCAGTTTTTATCGTTTTTGTAAAGTTCAAAAGGAAACATAATGAATTTTTTCATTTCCTTTTTGCTAATTGCTTCTTTGATTGTAATCATATTAGATTTGCTTGTGGCCTCAAGGCCAAATTACTAATGAATTTTGTATTGCTATTTTATCAGGGTGCAAAATTAACCCTTTTTAGTAATTAATTGCAATGATTTCTTGTTTAAAATAGTTATTTGTTTGTCATTTAAGTTGATTATCTAAAATTTATTGATTTTTATTAGCAATAATCTTATATTTATCTTTACAGAATGTTGCTCAATGGGAACATTTCCGTATCGTTCGTTCGCTATGTATTTTGCGAAGCTGAAGGAGAAATGATATGATGATGTGATAATTTGGTGATGTGATAATAAAAACAAATCCGGCTGAATTTCTGTGAGGAGATTCAGCCGGAGTTGTTTATTTTTCAATGCTAAGTAATTCTATTTCGAAAATAAGTGCAGAATAAGGTTTAATTTCACCCTTTTTCATAATACCATAAGCCAGTTCTTGTGGAATATATATTTTAAATTTCGAACCAGCTGGCATGAGCTGTATGGCTTCCATCCAACCTTTTATTGTTTCAGACAATTTAAAAACTAAAACCTGGTCTGGCTTTGATCTGTCATCAATCACTGTACCATCTATTTTAGTACCAATGTAAGTCACTTTTACACTGCTTGTTTCAGTTGGCATTGAACCCTTGCCTTTTTTCAAAACCTCATATTGTAAACCGGATTTAGTGGTTATCACTTCCTTTCGAAGTTTGTTTTTTGCCAGAAATTCTTCACATGCAGTTTTATTCAGTTTATCTTCAGGTGAAATATTTTGCTGACTTATTTTGACCATCGTTGCCTGTAAATATTTTTGTGCGCCCTCAGCAGACAAGATATTGAAATTACTTCTTAGCCCATCTTCTATTCCTTTTCTGATAATTTGTAAATCAACTTTTAAACCTGAATTTCCCATTAAACCGGTATTAACTTGTGTTTTTAATGCATTTCCTACTTTATTTCCAAGTTCAATAATGTCGGCGTATTTATTTGTTGAATCAGGTTTTATAAATTGGTTATTGGCTGCAAAACCAGCATCAAAATATTTCATAAAAACGCCAATAAATTCATCTAACGGTTTATCTTTGAGATAATAGTTTTTTATTCCGTCACCATTTGCCAAACCCAGTGTGTAGTTTAAACTGTCCGTTTGTGTACGAAGTAAAATCTGATTTTGTGTCGTTACTGTCTGTCCAAAACAAGTTGTAGCTAAAATCAAAGTAGCAATTGCAATTTTAATGTTTTTTTTCATGGTGATATTGTGTTTGTTATTTTAAAATACTATTTCCATTATGTTGTCCTTTCTGGACGCAAATCATTTACTCTATTTCCCCCAAGGCTTTGTCCTATGCTGACCGTTGGTTCAGGACGTTGCCATTGGGCTATAATATAATGGACTTTTAACTCGAAAAACAATCCTTTCTGTGCATAATCATAGCCTTTCAGGCGCATGGAATGGCGGGAGGGGAGGCTGTACATAATTTAAATTTATATTTTTATCCTAGTATTTTATATTCATATAGGGATTTGATATAAAAATCATGACCTACTTTCGAAAAAATATATTTTTCACTTGATTCAAATCTATCTATTTTTATAATTCCAAATTCTAATAATACTTTAATTATTTCATTTTCATATTTATCAATAGAGTAAACCCCATTTACAAATTTCTGCCCATTGTCATAAATATAAAATGGGATGTTTAAAGGTTCATTATTCGTTTTTGATTTTTTCTCACCTAAAAGTTCAATTAATTGATCAAAAGTTAGTCCGAAATATAAAGATTCAATTTTAGCCATACTAACCTTTTCTCTCAAATCCGAATTCTCCTTTGTAAGCCTCGCTATCTCATCAGCAACTAATGCATTGTTAGCTACATTATCAGCTCGAACCCATCCTGTTAATTCTTTGCTATAAGTAAAGTCCGACAATGTTTTGAATATTGCCAATTGGATATCTTTTTTGTCATACCAGAATTCAACCATATTGGATGTTACGACAGCTCTAAATTCTTTAAGTTCCTTTGGATTTTCTTGTTCGATAGCATTAATTCCCATAATTTTTACTTTTTTTGAAAGAGCTTCCTCTTTAATTACAACAGAGAAAATAGGTTTTTTTTGTTCTAATGCATATTCAAATTCCAAATGGGTATAGCTTTTCCCTGATTTAGGTTCAATTGTTCCGTATCTACCACCCAGAATTAATAGGTAAATATCCGATTCATCTATCCATCTTTTTATAACGGTCATTTGAGATTCATCGCCTGCTGAGAACAATTCCATACCTGCCGGTATATGACCTGCTGATAAGATTGCTTCTACTGCTGCTTGTCTTTCTTCTTTTAAATCTGTATAGGTTGACGATACGAAGATTTGGAATTTTTTGTCTTTCATGATATTCTTTTTTTAAACCCACCCCTCCGCTCTACCAGCACATTGGGGTAAGTTGATAGAGTATTATTTAGCTTCTGTTGCTGACGTATCGTCTTTTTTAGCACGACCATTACGTTGAGCAATGGAAGTGTTGTATTGGTCGATACGGTTATTCAACTTGCTAACAAAAGTGGCATATTTAGCATCTCCGTCAATTGTAATAAAAGCATTGATACGGTCGACGATTGCGAAGTAGGTATCATCCGTGTTTACGCGTGCAGCTTTCATATTGATTGCCGGTTTCAGGTCGTCTTCGTTGTTGCGGTTTTTCACAAGAGCAACAAACGCATTTTCAGTAGCCTCAATCTCAGTCAACCAATCGGTCAAACCCAGTGTGGTGATGTCTGCCATAGATGCTTTGAGCGCAGTAATGTAACTTTCCTCGGCCGGAGTTTGCTTTTCGTTAGTCAGGTAGGTTATACCACTGAACTTATCATTAATCACGTCGATATTGTAAGCAGCTTGTGCCACAGCCGGATTAAAGTGGTGTAACATTCCTTTCACGATTTTTGAAAAACCGCGTATGGGTTTGTCGCGAGCAGTATCGGCAGCATTCACCCTTAAAGTAAAAGTGTTTTTTTGAACCAGATCAAGCACCGATTTTTCCACACCCAGTTTTAGTTTGTGGTCGGCCGATTGACTCTCTACATTAAGTGCCACAGCACCAGCCTCGGTAATGTAATCGTCAACATAGGTATTAAATCCTACGTGTTCTTCATTTTGAAGCTCTAATAAATGAATTTTTTTGATAAACATAGAAATTAAAATTTAGTAGTTAATAAATTAATTCAATAAACATCTTATGTTGGAGAAGCAATAAGAATCAAACAGAAAATAGCGTCTAGTTAATGAGAAGCGTCTCAAAATGCGTTGAAAATGCTTTCTCGTTAATGAGAAAGTTGTATAAATCCATTTTTTGTGTTTTCTCGTTAATGAGAAAGGCTCGAAATTCGTTTTTTATGCTTTCTCGTTAATGAGAAAGGATGTTTTAGTCATTTTTTATGCTTTCTCCGGTTTGAGAAAGGGTATTTCATATATGCGAATCCCTTTCTCCAGATGGAGACAAGCTTTTCAGCGAATATTACCAGTCAGACAATCTTGAGACAAAAGATTTAGACTTATGTATTTAACAGGCCAAAGATATAAATAATTTCATAAAATAAACAATGTGAATGGAAATATTTTTTGAAAAAATGCAATTTTGTGCTGATAGATATTGCTGTGAGTATAAACGAAAAGCGGCTGACTCCGAAAGGGAAGCCAGCCGCTGAGATCGGAGTACGAATTAAAGTTTATTTAAACGCGTATTGTTTACTGTCCCATTCACTTACGTTGTTCAGGAATTCGCGGAATGCTGCATAATCCTGAATGCTGATGTGGTCGGATTTACGTTCGAAATATCGTGTAACTTTTAGTTTGCCCGGCACTGTTGTATCAAATGTCAGTTGGTACGAAGCAGCCGGACAATCGAATTTTTGATTTTGCGGAACCTCTGCCAGTTTTTTGCCTTGCGGAATTTCCACCGTCATTTTCTCTGTTGTTTTATCCTCGGTTTGATACGACCAGTATTCCATAGGGTATTTTCGGGTTTCGGCAGACACAATATCAAGCGAATTTGTATCGGTCCACGGTAAACGGAAAATTTTCATTCCGGCTACATCTTGCATGGCATTTTTTACATCCACTTTGTAAGCCACAGTCACGCTATCGGACAGATTGTCCAGTTGTGTGAAGTTGAGGTTACTTACCTTGGTAGCTACATCAAATTCCTTTGCAACCGATTCGTTTATTTTTTTCAATTGTTCGTCGGCTCCCACGTTTTTAAAATCGCCGCGTTGGTACGATGCCATGGCCCCGTAACAAACCTGATCGCGATAAATCGTCATATCGTTTTTAGTGAAGTTTATTTTGTGGTTACGCACCGAAGTATTAGGTTGTCTGTCGGGCATGTTCATCGACAATAGTTTATCGCCAAACGTTTCGGCTGCGAATGGAATAGGCAGAATTTGCGCACTCAAGTCAGATTTTAGTGCCGAGCCAAAAGGCAGGGTATTGTCAGTTAGCTCCAGGTAATATTTTTTGTTGTCAATGTTCAGCTGTGCTATGCAGTGATTGAACTCGATGGCTGGCAATAGCAACGAATTATTTCCATTATCGCGGGTAAGAATCAGTACCAGGTTAGCACCTATTCCCACTTCGTGACACAGGGTTACAAACAATGTTGATAAATCCTTGCAATCGCCTAAACGGGTTGTAATTGTTCGTGAGGCTTTTTGAGGAATGTAGTTA
>Ga0302215_10001239_pt1 | contig 18442 bp, 18 predicted proteins | sample II_Fen_N3_1_FD_194580 | JGI IMG/M metagenome (GOLD analysis project Ga0302215, IMG submission 194580) | Peat permafrost microbial communities from Stordalen Mire near Abisko, Sweden - II_Fen_N3_1 | ecosystem: Environmental > Terrestrial > Soil > Wetlands > Permafrost | place: Sweden: Abisko...
AATTCTTCTAAACTTATCAAAATTTATCATTAAAACGCCTGTTTCTAATTTTAAGAGACAGGCGTTATTGTTATTTGCAGACATAGTTTACAGCTCAATGGCAGTTGAGCCCTAATCTTTTTTTTTGTATCTTTGCACCCCGAATTAAATAACAACATAACATGAATTTAGAAATAACCATTGGAACTGTAGTTGCCACAGCCGTAAAAACTCTTTATGGGTTGGAAATAGAAGCAAATCAGATACAACTTCAAAAAACGAAAAAGGAATTTGAAGGTGACCTTACTGTTGTCATTTTTCCTTTTGTAAAAGCAGCTCGCAAATCACCCGAACAAACAGGTCAGGAAATTGGAGAGTTTTTACAGCAAAACAATCCGGTTGTTTCTGCATTCAATGTAATAAAAGGTTTTTTAAATTTGAATATCAGCCAAAATTATTGGCTCGAAACATTGAATGAGATTCATGCTAACGCAGAATTTGGCAAAACTCCCATAACCGATGAATCTAAATTGATGATGATTGAGTATTCATCGCCAAACACCAACAAACCTCTTCATTTAGGACATATCCGCAATAATTTACTCGGCTTCAGCATTGCCGAAATACAAAAAGCAAACGGTTGGAAGGTTGTAAAAACCAATATTGTAAATGATAGAGGCATCCATATTTGCAAATCGATGTTGGCATGGAAACATTTCGGAAATGGCGAAACTCCCGAAAGTACCGGTTTAAAAGGCGATCACTTGGTGGGTAAATATTATGTGGTTTTTGACAAGGCATTTAAAGCGGAGATCAAAGAGTTGATGGAGAAAGGAATGTCCGAAGAGGACGCAAAAAAATCTGCTCCGCTTATTCTTGAAGCCCAGAAAATGCTTCTTGCTTGGGAAAACAACGACCCTGAAGTTCGTCAACTTTGGGAAACTATGAATGGCTGGGTTTATGCCGGATTTGACAAAACGTACAAAAAACTGGGAGTTGATTTCGACAAAATATATTACGAATCGGAAACTTACCTCGAAGGAAAATCGGAAGTTGAAAGAGGCGAAGCCAATAACGCATTTTATCGTCGCGAAGATGGTTCGGTTTGGGCCGATTTAACAGGTGATGGACTGGATGAAAAACTATTGCTTCGTTCAGATGGCACTTCGGTGTACATGACTCAGGATATTGGGACAGCCAAACTGCGTTATAACGATTATCCTATCAACAAAATGGTTTATGTGGTAGGAAACGAACAGAATTACCATTTTCAGGTACTTTCTATCTTACTCGACAAACTAGGATTTGAATGGGGAAAAAGTTTGGTTCATTTTTCGTATGGTATGGTGGAGCTTCCCGAAGGCAAAATGAAAAGCCGTGAAGGAACTGTTGTTGATGCCGACGATTTGATGGAAGAAATGATTGAAACTGCTCGTGAAACCTCTCAGGAATTGGGTAAGCTTGACAATTGCAGTGCGGAAGAAATTGAAACAATTGTTAGAATGGTTGGATTAGGATCGCTCAAATACTTTATTCTGAAAGTTGATCCGCGAAAAAACATGACCTTTAATCCGAAAGAATCAATTGATTTTAATGGAAATACAGGACCGTTTATTCAATATACTCACGCTCGTATCAAATCGGTATTACGAAAAGCAACGGAACAAGGATTGAGCTTTAGTACTCTATCGAATACAGATTTAACTATTTCCGAAAAAGAAAGTTACTTAATTCAGTTGCTCACAGAATTCCCTGCTATTGTTCGTCAGGCAGGCGAAGAGTTTAGTCCTGCATTAATTGCCAATTATATTTACGAATTAGTGAAAGAATACAATCAATTCTATCATGATTTTACCATCTTGAAAGAAGAGAATACTGATTTAAAACAATTTAGGCTTGTGCTATCCGAATCTACAGCTTCGGTTATTAAAACAGGAATGGGATTGTTGGGAATTGATGTGCCTGAAAGAATGTAAATAATGGGATAATGAGGTTATTTGGTTATTTGGTTATTTGGTTATTTGGTTATTTGGTTATTTGACAAAGAACCTTTTATAATAAAAAACGCCACAAACTGTGGCGTTTTTATTGTATAATATAAGTTCTATTCTTCTTCAATAACTTCTTCAACATTGGAATCAACATCAAAAACTGAAAGTTGACGACGAAAAATTTCATCCAATGAAATTTGAAAAGTCTCTGTATGTGCAATTCCAGGAATCAAAGTTAGATGTTCTAGAATTATTTGTAATAGATGTCGGTTGTCCTTTGCATAAATTTTCACGAACATCGAATACTTACCGGTTGCATAATGACATTCAACTACTTCGGGTATTTTTTTTAACTCTTCCACCACAGAGTTAAACATTTTAATGTCACTCAACGTAATTCCGATATACGCACAAGTTTGAAATCCAACCTTATAAGTATCAACAACAAATTCAGAACCTTTAATAATTCCTGTATTGCGAAGCTTTTGAATCCGTTGATGGATTGCTGCGCCGGATACATTGCATTCACGAGCCACTTCTAAAAAAGGAATACGTGCGTCTTGTGAAATTAGTTGAAGAATTTTTTTGTCTAATCTGTCAATTTGATGTTGTGCCATAGTATTTGTTTTTTGCTCAAAATTTCTCACTCTGTTTAAATTAAAGAAATTATAATGCAAATGTATTTAATATTTTCGTATTCTTTGCCGAATTTGTAATAAATTGATAGTTGAATATGTAAAAATATTCATTTTAACGATATTTTCCTTCATCACAATCTTTCAGTACGCTTAAATAACTTTGATAACGGGATGTACTTATTGAATGATTTTCTACCGCCTGCTGCACAGCACAACCCGGTTCGTGAACATGAGTGCAATTTGCAAATTTACAGTTGGATGATGCCGCAAATATTTCTTTGAAATAATGCCCTATCTCGGCTTCTTCCATATCAATCGTTCCAAAACCTTTAATCCCCGGAGTGTCGATAATATGACCACCCGAAAGCAATTCAAACATTTCGGAGAAGGTGGTAGTATGCATGCCTTTGTTATGATATGAGGAAATATCGCCAGTTTTGGCCAATGAATTTGGGGCAATAGCATTAATCAAAGTTGATTTTCCAACACCTGAATTTCCGGAAAACAGGGTTGTTTTTCCACTTAAAAAGTGCATCAGTTCTTCGATGTTATCCGAATGTTTAGCTGAAATTTTAAATGTAGGATATTCGAGGCTGGTATATAGATTTACCAAGGCATCAACATATTCTATTTCATCAGCAGAATAACGGTCTATTTTATTAAAAACAATACAGGCTGGGACACGATAGGCTTCGGCTGTAGCCAAAAAACGGTCGATAAAAACCAACGATGTCTCGGGATAGTTTACAGTTACTAACAAAGCCACCAAATCGAGGTTGGAAGCTAAAATCTGAAACTGCTTTGAAAGATTCGAGGAGCGACGAACAATATAATTCCGTCGGTCGCAGATGGTATGAATCATAGCCGTACCGTCGACATTTTTATCAAATTCTACATTATCACCAACAGCAATTGGATTGGTGCTGCGAATTTCTTGCATGCGAAAATGTCCTTTTATTCTGCATTCAAACAATTCACCGTCCTCAGTTTTCACCTGATACCAACTGCCAGTATTTTTTACAACAAGTCCTTTCATTTTAGCAGAAAGTAAGAGGTAAGAGGTAAGAGGTAAGAATTATGTATCTTTTACTTATCATTGATTCGTTATTTTACTTATCTTCAATCCGACACATTAAAAAGCCTCGGTTGCTGTTATAATAAATTGCATTTTATCTCCATAATTATTTTTTGCAAAATCGAGTCGTAAATGAACACGTGCATCATTCAGTCGGTAGCGCAAACCTGCACCATAAGCTACTTTCAATTTGTCGACTTTATAATCTGCACTATTCATTACATCGCCGGCAGAACAAAAAATTGCGGCTTTTAACCGTTTATAAATGGGCAATCTATATTCGGTTTGAACCAACATCAATACATTTTCTCTATACATTCCTTGTAAAAATCCCCGCATTAAATCTCGTCCACCAAGCGTTGGCAACAATTCAAACGGAATTCCTTTAGTGCCATAAACACCATCGAAATAAGCTTGCCAAGCAAACACATGCGAATTAAACAAAGGTACATACTGCCGAAAATCAACAGAAAGCTCCTGCAAAGAATAACTACTACCCCACCCCGCTTTAGAAACAGTAAGCAATGACTTTGCAAAGATACCATTTTGCGGATAAAACTGGTTATCGCGTGTATCGTAAGCTGCAATCAGTCCTATATTTGTTTGCAAAAAAGGATCCCAACCAGATTTGCCAAATTGATTAAATATCAAGGCTTTATTTGCCGTGAAAGTAGAATCTGTAAGCAAACGTTCGAAACGAGTTGAGAACGAAACTCCAACCAAGAAATTTTTCGAAATAAGATATTGTGGCTGAAGAAGCAGCGATATATTTTGAGACGTATAAGTTTGTTTGGTAGCATTTGGTCTATTCCCTATTCCAAAATAATAATCGGGATAATTTCGGAAATTCAGATTAGAATACAAATACCATTTATTCTCACCAAAGAAAATCTTTGGGGTAAGATTGAATACAAACTGATTTCGTAAGGTATAAACCGCACTACCCGAAACTGAACTAATCCTACTAATATCTTTACTTTTTAAATAATATCCGTAAGCTATACCCGTTGCCACACTGGTTTCCTGCTGATAGGCTAAAATAGGAATTACGATCAGACTTCGCCGTGAAACGATGCTATCCGATGGTTCGTTAGCAAATAACTTAACAAAGAAACAAAGAAAAACAAGAATCGGAAACTGTTTACGTATCATTGATTGTGGGTAAGTATTGATAAAAAGCAGTCATCCCAACGATATGAGATGACTGAACTTTTTTTCAACTATGAATTAGGAATTGATTAAATGGTCATAATTTCTTTTTCTTTCGCCACAAACATCTCATCAATTTTCTTAATATACTTGTCGTGAACTTTTTGTGCACTCACTTCTGCATCCTTAGCTACATCTTCGGGAAGTCCTTCTTTTTGCATTTTTTTGAAATGCTCAATAGCATCCCTTCGTGCATTACGAATGCTTATTTTAGCGTCTTCACAATCTGCTTTTGCTTGTTTCGCAAGTTGACGTCGACGATCTTCGGTAAGCGGTGGAATTCCCAGACGAATCGTTTCTCCGTTATTCATGGGCGTAATACCTACTTCCGAATTCATAATTGCTTTTTCGATAATAGGAATCAATGCCTTTTCCCAAGGCTGAATAGTGATTGTTTTAGCATCGGGTGTTGTTACAGTAGCAACACTCGAAATAGGCACATGTTGACCATAATAATCAACTTTTACGCCATCCAAAATTCGTGGATTGGCTTTACCTGCACGTATATGCGCCAATGATTCGTCCAAAAAAAGAAGGGCAGCTTCCATGTTTTCTTCTGCATGGATCAGTTGAGGTTGTACGTCTAGCATAATATTTTTTGTTTACCCTTATAATCTTTCCCCTATATAGTTATCGGGAGAAAATAAGGAATTAATGTTTAAAATTTCAGTATATGAAGGGTTATTTGTTTTTCAAAACCCTTTGACTATTCGGGGGATCACTTAATTTCTTACCAATGTTCCAATTTTTTCTCCCAAAATCACTTTTTTCAAATTGCCAACCGTATCCATATCGAATACATAAATGGGCATATTATTTTCTTTACACATGGTGGTGGCAGTTAAATCCATAACTTTCAGATTACGGTTATAGATTTCATCATACGTAATTTCGTCGAATTTAGTAGCCGTCTTATCTTTTTCGGGATCGGCAGTGTAAATTCCATCCACCCGGGTTCCTTTCAACATCACATCTGCTTCAATTTCAATAGCCCGAAGCGAAGAACCAGTATCGGTAGTAAAATACGGATTGCCTGTTCCAGCTGACAAAATAATTACTTCGTCGCGCTCCAAACCGTCGATAGCTTTTTGTTTACTGTAATATTCTCCAATCGGTTCCATACGAATAGCCGTAAGCACGCGTGATTTAACCCCTGCAGCTTGCAACGCTGAGTTTAACGCCAAACTATTGATAACCGTAGCCAACATGCCCATTTGGTCGCCTTGCACGCGGTCAAAACCTTTAGATGCACCGCTTAAACCACGAAAGATATTTCCACCGCCAATAACAATACCAACCTGTACGCCCAAAGCCGCAATCTCGGCAATCTGGCTGGCATATTCGCCCAAACGTTTCTCATCAATGCCGTATTGCTTCTCGCCCATTAATGATTCGCCTCTTAATTTCAACAAAACACGTTTAAATGCTATCATCATTCAAAATTCTATATTATACTTTATAATTGCTTTCAATATATTTTTAGCAAAAGTAAATAAATTGCTTCGGATATACAAATCATTAATTCACAATTTGCATTTGACTCCATTCAATTATCACATAGAATTAAAGCAGTTTCGCGATACTTAACATATTGACTCTTTGTCACATTTTAGGTTTTTATTACCTTTGTGCTCTCAAAACAAAAAACTTAATTAATCACTTATGCACGAAAAAGGAACGTATGTTCGTATTGAAGTAGCCGACCCAACTCCACTCGGGTTAACCGGCTTAGCGATGGTTACGCTGGTAGCCGCTTCGCAAAAACTTGGTTGGACCGAAGGTCTCTCATTATTAATTCCCTGGGCGATATTTCTGGGCGGATTTGCGCAACTAATGGCTTGTGTTTACGATTTTAAACACAATAACTTGTTTGGAGCAACAGCTTTTGGAATTTATGGTTTATTCTGGATTTCGGTAGCAGCATCGTGGATGATTAAACTGGGTGTTTTTGGACCTATTTTAGCTCAAGGTTACGATGTCCGTCAATTGGGATTTGTATTTCTGGGATATTTAATTATATCTGCATTTATCACAGTGGCAGCTTTTAAAACGAACAAAGCACTGATTGCAATCATGGTATTAATAGATGTTTTATTTCTGGGTCTTATGTTGAGCTCATTTGGTATGGGCGAGATATGGCACAATATTGCTGCTTGGACCGAATTAAGCATATCATTAATTGGATTCTATGCTGCCGGTGCAAACATGCTCAATAAAATGTACGGTCGTACGATACTTCCATTGGGAGCACCTATTTGGAATTAAAAACTTCATAAAATAAAAAACGGTGGTATTCCTTAAAAAGGTTACCACCGTTTTTTTGCCTGCCGCATTTACATTTTCACAATTTTCCCTGATTTAAGCAATTTCCCATTATCTGTCAGACGATACATATACAAACCATTGCTGAAATTTCCGATACTAATTGAATTTATGTTGGCGTCCAGCTCAGTTTTGAGAATAACAACGCCACGTAAGTCCATTAATTCAAAAGTGTATGGTTCAGTAAGTATTTCATTCTCAATTTTCAATTCACAAGAGGAAGCTAAATAAACTTTAATGGAAGAATACTCCGGCATTGAGATTGATGTTACAAAATCGCAAGCTGTTAATCCAGTTTTATATGTTCCATAATCAGGATGAACATAGCAGCGAAGTCCTTTTCTATCTTTACCTAATTCATCACAGACCCAATCGGAACGCTGTAATAAACTTGACTGAAAAAAGTAGTTTATATCGCCTATACTTTCGATGATTGTCGATTTTGGGGCATATCCGTAGACTGATTGCGATACAGAGGAATAAGTTACATACTGCAATTTTAAGGTTCGACCAAGTGCTTGAACTGAGCTTACACTATCAACATTAACTTTTACACTTCCGTAAGGATAATCTACAATCCAGGAACTACCTGCTCCTGTGCCATACACATACAATATTTTAAAGATTTTCTGTGGAGAATTATAGAAATATAAGGTATCGTTACTCTGATAAACGTAAGCTGGGCTATCGAAGCTAGCACAACCAGCATTACCTCTTATCTGACTAAGTATATTGCATCTTACTCCGCTAATGACGGTATCTCCAATCGATTTTAGCAAATTGTAATCCTCATAATGTATAGTTGGAGTATAAACAGGATAAACTGTTTCACCATAATACCATTGTGTATTAGTTTTTACAGAATTTATATCATTCCATTTTTCCATTGAATTACAATCTTTAAACGCGGGATTAAGATATTGAGTTTCTCCAAACCTACTGAAACAGATAAATTCCCAACTTATGCTTAGACCACACGGTATCATTGGCGTTACAGAACCTAACAATCCATTAACCACGCTTCCAATCCCTTCCACAATTAAATCATTACTATATTTAAATCTGTAACTTTTCCAGTACTTATTACCAATCAAAATCGAATCAATTTTAGCAATAATGTCTTCGTTATAGGCATAACCCCAATGAATGGTATCACCCACCTTTACATTAAAATCATACAATAAAATCTCATTTCCATCATTTTCGGAGAAAAGACAAGACTCAATACGTTTCATCTTTTGTTTATTTGCCATAAAAACCGAAGTTGAATATCCATTTCCCACATAATATATTTTTTTATCCGATTCTCGCAGACCTCCAATTCCGACATACACTGGATTTTGAACTGAACCGATGTTTTGACATATTTTTTTATAAACTATTTGATTAACAATAGTATCTCCTTGCAATGAATAACTTACTAAGGATGTTTCTAATTTTGGATATTCGTATGGATAATAGGATAATTTTACATTCCATTCAGCATTCTTAGTTGGAAACGGCACATACTTTTGCCCAAAAGCAAAGGTTGAAAAGAGTAAAACAAGAAAGAAAAGAGTAGATTTTTTCATAAGATTGATATTTATGGTTAGATTTACATTTTTACGACTTTCCCTGATTTCAGCAACTTTCCATTATTTGTCAAGCGGTACATAAACAAACCATTGCTAAAATTTTCAATATTCACAGAATTTCTGTTGGCGTCTAGTTCAGCTTTAATAATAACAACACCACGCAAATCCATTATTTCAAAAACACAGGATTCAGTAAGTATTTCAGAGTTAATTGTGATTAATCCAGTAGTTGGATTTGGAAAAACAAGAATCGCCTCTTTATCTTTTGGTTGATTGATACCTGTCAATACCAATGGAGTTCCCCAAGTGGTTGAGCCTTTTTTATAATAAACTAAAGTATTTTCTTCTGAATCACCCATAAAACCACTACATGAGTAATATGGACCGCCTAAACCTTTGATGTAAGTATTAGCACTGTAACAGCCATCAGCAGATAATCTCCGCCAACATCCGTCATTATCATTTGAGCCCACAATCACATCATAAAAAGAGGGTTCGGTTTTCGAAATGGTGGCACCTGCTCCCATTGAATATGCAAGAGCATAATTATCAAATATGACAGACTCTAAAGGTAGTTTTTCGAATAGTGGAGATAGTTTAATTGTCGAAACAACTGTATCGTGAATATAATCTGTAGAAGTAATTTGCACTCCAAATTTATTTACGATTGATTGCACTCGGTCTATCTGATAAATGATTGAATCTTTATAATTATGTCGGTCAAAATACTTTAAAATAACCTTCCTTTCGGAGATAATGGGTGCCGGGCTCATTAATGGTGGAGAGAATTGATACAAATTATGTATTTCATCTCCTACTTGAAAATCATTGACATCGAACCATGTCAAATTTTGTACGCCAACTTTTGGATTCGTTAGCCCAACTAATCTATTATCTTCCCATGATCCTGTAAAGTATTTTGTATTTTTATCCTGATTTGGAAAATACAGAAAACCAGGAGAATTGATTATACCATAATGTTTGCTAAGTAACATCGCTGAACCTACTTCTACAGTCAATATTGATTTCTGACCTTGGATAATGTTAGAAGTCAACAAACCTCCCCAGAAAGTGATTGTTTTTACAGAATCAGTTAATCCTAAAAACGAAAGCTGTTCAACTTTCTTAACCGTTGCCCAAACACTAACATTTCCGTTTTGAAAAAACTTCCATTGTTCATTTAGTTTGGCATTTGTTTTAATTTTGATGGTATCGCCAGTCTCATTAAAGAAATAATTCCAATTCTCTTGTATAACAATTTTAGCACCCATCCACGAAGCACCGTAAGGCGTAAAACAATTTTCAGTAAATTGTTGGATATTCTTAAATGGATAAAGAATGGAATCACCGATATACTTTGCAGAGTCGATGCGCAAACCTTTAGCTACATTAGTAGAGTCAGCAAACAAAGCTATTCTGTTGGAATATACCGTTTGATAATCGTAAGCAGATAGATTAAAAGTTATGGAAAGCAAAATAAAAAAAAGTAAAATTGTACGTTTCATAAGTCTTATTTTCAAAGTTTAGTTATTGGTTCGAATATAATAAATTATCAAACCTAAATAAAAGTAGCATTACCCGAAGGCAACACTACTTTTGCAGGAATTGTACTCAGAATTGTTAGTTTGAAGCAACTGGAGTAGTCTCAACTTGTTTTGATGCTTTTCGTGAATTTACAGCAGATTTTACTGTTTCATTCAGTTCATTATATAATGTGATCCAGCTATCGTCCATTGAGCTCATAACTTCCACATAATGGAGGTAATTGCGCAAAGCAACTATCAATTTATTTTGCAACGAAGTAGCCGATTGCATGGCTCGAAGTTCAGCGTTGGCAACAGTTTGTTCACCAAAGTTCAATTCGAAATTCACTTGTGCCGATTTCAACAGATTATACCCATCTGTCAGATGCACGCGCTCTATTTTTGCTTTATTCGCCGTCATTTCTAACTCTTCAATCAATTTATCCATGTGCGACGATTCATCGCCATAGCTGTAACGGGATAAATCGAGCCCATGTGCTTCAAAAAGGGCATACAGATCAATAGAGTCCTGTTGTGTAGCAAGCCCTTCCATTTTAGTCTGTCCAAACAGACTGTTTCGCATTCCATTAAACAAATTGTCGCGTAGCAAATCGGCTTTTGCAACAAGTTCACCTTTTCCGCTGAAGGTTTTTTTGTCGAAAACAATCAGATAATCGTCGGCCACAGCCATCAGTTTTACCAACATGGGGTGATTTAAAACCATCAAGTAGGCCTCCTTTTTAGAAATTCCCAATACTCTTTTCACCAGTTCGGCTAAAGTTTCAGTTGTAAGACTTTCATAATTAATTCTCATACATTTTTAAAACTCAACAACCACCCCCAAAGGAGGTGGGTTGAAATGCAGAAGGCATAGCCTTCTTTCAGACATTTTTGTGTGAAAGAAAGTAGAGTATTTACAAGCTGCTGAAAAACAAGTATTTAAACTTAAGGCAAAGCAAAAAGGACATAACCACCTCCAGAGGAGGTGGATTTTTAAGTTATATTAAACAATTAAATTAAAGTATTTCATTTATAAATTCGCTATAAGTACTTGTAACTGCTTATGTTGATGTTTCAGAACGGTTTGTTGGCAACTTTTATCCCCGAATTTATTATGGTGGTAGGTTACGTTCTGTGCTTATTAGCTCCTTCTTTTAATCCACAAAATTCCACTACACATCAAGCTTCAGTAAATGTTCAGGTTGTAAATTACGAACAACAACAAAGCTCAGTTTATCAGCTTTCCACATTTGATTTTCGTACAATTACAGCTGTAGATTCTGAAATTAAACCGTCACTTCCCAGATATGTAAAAACTACGGTTTTTATATCGTATGTATCTTCATTTTTGCTCTCGAATGGTCTTAGCTTTATTGATTTTTCACGTCCTCCTCCTTCGTTGATTTTCTAAAATTTTCTATCTTTAAGAGTAATCTCCAGTGATTATTACTTTTTTAAGAACTACAGATGTCTGAAGAATCAGATGTTATCGTATTTATTTTTAGAAATCAAAAGAATATATCATGAAAAAAATATTTTTTCTATCATTAATGCTCTTTTCCTTTGCAAATTCCAGTGTTTTATTTGCTCAGAAAGACAGTACACTTTCCAAAGTCCCAACCCAAATAAGTTTAGAGTTCGGTTACAGAAATCTATTTTCAGTGATTGATAAATCGTCAAACCCATTTAACAATTCAACTACAAACGGTTACGGTTTTTTGTTAGATTATGCATGGAAACTTAGTGGCTTAAATGGCAAAAAGCCAGCCGTTTTTATCACAGTTCCCATTGGTTATACTATTATGATGCCCGATAATAGTTCCTCGAGAAGAATTTCGTTGCTTAACTATGGTTGGACAGTCCGACACGAACTTGCGAAGAACAAGGTTATTGTTCCATTTTTAGGTTACGGGCTATTGCTGAATACTCTGAATATTGACGGTACTCCAGGCTCTGTTATGGGTCATCAAACTCAATTTGAAGGTGGTGTAAACTTGAATACAAAAACTCGTTTGAAGTATTTTGCAAAAATTCAATACAGCTACACTTCTTATCCAAAATTAGGAATCAAAGAACGAATTCATTTTCAATTTTTGGATGTGAGATTTGGAGTTAGATTCTAGTTTTCAAGCAAATATTTGTTTCTGAACTTTAATTAGGAAGCTCTGAGAATCTTTTATTGAGAATTTTTATTATTATAAACTATTTTCCAATTCTCCCTCATTTCATAACTAGGGGGAGATTGAATTCATAATTCATCTCTAAGTATGTTCATGTTTCAGAATGGTTTACTGGCTACTTTTATTCCGGAAGTTCTTTTGGTGGTTGCATATATTTTCTGTTTTTTTGGACACAACATAAATTCAGAATACACCGCAACTGAAATAACTCCTCAAATTGTTCAGATTTCAACTGTCGGACAAGCTCCGATATCAACTTTTTCGGTTTACAATTTCGATTTACACTATACTCAACAAGCTGTTAATGCTCAACAACTTTTCGTTCATATTGTTGATATAGTAAATTCTTTCCATGAAACACCGTTTGATATTTTAAACAGTGTTTCATTTGTTCTATTTTCGCGTCCTCCTCCGCTTTTTTAGCTTAAATTATTCCTTCATGATTTATTTTAGTCTGATAATAATCAAATAATCAGATTTTATGTGTGTTTTTATTGACATACATTTATTATTCCTATATCCAATTTTAAATATTAAAGTAAAATGAATAGATTCATTCTTATATACGTATTTGCATCCTTTTGTCTGTTAATCTCAGCTCAAAAGCAAGCCGATACAACACGAGTTGTTAAGCTCGACGAAGTTGTAATTAATTCTTTGAAAGAAACTTCACCTCAGCAAACTCCAGTTTCGTCAACGGTGTTAAGTTCAAAACTTATTAACTCAGCTCAAATTACCAATATTCGCGATTTAAGTGCATTGGTACCAAATTTTTTTATTCCAAACTATGGTTCAGCCATGTCCACTACAGCTTACGTTCGTGGTCTGGGATCGCGTAACAGCGGACAATCGATGGCTTTGTATGTAGATAATGTGCCCTATTTTGATAAATCAACTTTCGATTTCGATTTTTATGATATCAATCAAATAGAAGTGCTGCGTGGCTCACAAGGAACGCTATATGGCCGAAATGCAGAAAATGGCATCGTTAATATCTATACTCTTTCACCTTTTAATTACCAAGGCACAAAAGCGGCTATTTCGGTTGGAAACCATAGTCTTTATAATGCGAAGTTGTCTCATTATATGAAGCTGAATGATAAAATTGGAGTGTCGTTAAGTGGTTATTATAATAAGGAGGAAGGTTTTTTTACGAATAAGTTTACAGGTAAATCGGCCGATTCGACAGTCTCGGCAGGAGGTCGTTTTAAACTGGACTGGAAAATAACCACCAAATTCAAAGTGCAATACATTTTGAGTTACGATTACATTAATCAGGCTGCGTTTCCTTATGGAGCTTATACCGATTCCACCAAAAAAGTGGCTCAACCAAATTTCAACGACGCAAGTTCATATAATCGTAAAGTACTTACTAATAGTTTATTTTTGCAATACAAAACGGATAAATGGACTTTGAGTTCCATTACCTCGCATCAGTATTTTAAAGATGCTATGAAAATGGATAATGACTTTACAACCATGTCATTCTTCTCAATGGAACAATCTCAGAAGCAAAACGCACTCAATGAAGAACTAATTCTGAAATCTAATTCGAAAAGTAACTATCAATGGAGTTTTGGAACTACAGGATTTATTCAACAATTGGATAATGATGCTCCTTTTAATATGGAGAGTGATGCCATAAAATATATGTTACAACCAACTTTTACCAAAATGGGGATGACAATTACTGATCAAACTATGACTACTCCGGGACTTTATAAAACAAAAACTACGGGTGCAGCACTTTTTCATCAATCTACCTACAACAACTTATTAGTGAAAGGCTTATCCATTACAGCCGGTTTACGGGTTGATTATGACAAAATTGATCTTGATTACAATACGGGAAGTACAATGAATATTAAAGAAGGACCAGCTAATTTTGTATTTGCCGATACATTAAAAGATAATTTATCAGTTCATTTTTCTGAACTATTGCCAAAAGTTGCACTGAAATACGAGTGGAGTAAACGTCAGTTTGTGTATGCAAATGTGTCGCACGGATTTAAAGCCGGAGGTTATAATGTACAAATGTTTGCAGATTTGGTAGATAAAGGAATGACGAATCCTGCGGCTACTCAAAAGGATGCAATTATGAATTCGATTTCATATAAACCCGAATATAGTTGGAATTACGAATTGGGTGGACAATGTGTAGCATTTGATGATCATCTAAAATCTGCAATTTCTGTATTCTATATTAATTTAAATGATTTGCAAATAACACAATTTGTTCCCAATGGACTGGGACGTAAAATATCGAATGCCGGAGCTGCCACAAGTAAAGGTTTGGAAGTGTCGTTGGATGCTAATTTGGGTGCTGGTTTCAGTGCCGGAATAAACTACGGATATGCAAATGCTACATTTTCAAATTATTCAGACTCTGTTGGAACCGTTAATCCTACTACACATAAAACGGTTTATTCAAAAGTAGATTACAATGGCAAATATGTTCCTTATGCACCACAAAATACTGTAAGTTTGAGCGGAAACTATGAGCATTTGTTTAAACATTCTTTTATTGACCGCTTGATGGCAACGGTTCAATATACTGGCGTAGGCAAAATATACTGGACTGAAGCCAATGATATTTCGCAAAATTATTATTCCTTGGTAAACGCTAAAGTAGGAGTAGTTAAAGGTGCTTTAGAACTGGAACTTTGGGCCAAAAACCTATTCAATACCAACTATAATGCATTCTATTTTTATTCGGCAGGTAACTATGGTCAATCTGGAAAACCTTTGCAGTTGGGTGCTACGTTAAAAGTAGAATTCTAAAATACATTTAAAATCGGTTGAGTTTCAAAGGTGAAACTCACCGATTTTCATTTCATTCATTATTTAAACATTAATCGAAAAAAATATGAAAATTTATTCAATGATTGGCTCTTTGGTAGTAATCTTCGCTCTTATATCCTATACAATTGGGTTTATAATGGAACAAAGAAAGAAAATAGTTAACTCACGAGTTTTATTATTCTTTACCTTAGGAGTTGTGTTAGATATTTCGGCTACAACGTTGATGATAATGGGTTCTAGCAAAGGAATGTTGACTTTCCACGGATTGTTAGGTTATTCGTCGTTATTAGGAATGTGTACCGATACCTTTTTACTTTGGAGACACAATGTCAAAAACGGTTCGGAAGTGAAAGTGAGTAGAGGATTAAACACATACTCACTTGTAGCTTATGGCTGGTGGGTTCTGGCATTTATAACCGGAGGTCTTATGGTTGCATTAAGATATTCATAGAGTAGGAATGTGATTCTAATTGTCAAACAAAATTGAATTGGCTGAACTTCAATTAAGAAGCTCAGCCAATTTTTTATAGTTTCTACTCAAATGTTTATTTCAGCACTTCAAAACTAACAGGTAATTCGCCATTATTACCCAGAGCAGCTATCAGTTTAACTTCCGATTCAGTAAAATTTCCAGCGATTTGACTTTTTCCACTTTCGATTGTCTGATTTACAACGGGCGCACATAATAGCTTATTATCTAAAACAATGGCAATTGGATAACCAATATTTTGTTTAGTGATATTAGCCCACAATGCAATTGATGGTTTCTTAAAGTTAATCTCAACATATTGAGTTTTCAAGCCATTTCCCATTCCCGATTTCATACTCTCAATATCAGTTCCGCTTAAAAGAGCACCTTTACTTTTCTCTAAACGCAATGCATAAAGGCAGATGTCCAAACTATCAGACGGTAGACTCCATACAAATTTGCATTTCTTATTTAGTTTCAATGTTTTCAAACAGTCATTTACTTTCGTTGATTCTGTAATTGAGCAGCAGCCTATTCTAGCATCCGAATTACTCGTTTCTTTAGCTTTTAAAAGCAAAAATAAGCGATAGTCTTCTTTCAATAGCATAGAAAGACTTTTTCGGTTATAGGTTTTATAGAAACCTATTTTGCCCTTTTGAATAAGCAGTTTTTCAGCAACTTTCAAGTCCCAATTTTCAGTAAATACAAGCTGAATTTGTTTCTTTTCGGGAATTATTGTTAGCTCAAACTTATCAGAACTATAATCCTTTAATCTGCTCGAAATAATTTGTGCTGATTGTGTTAGTGCTACTGTCGATATGTTTCTGTCTTTTGATTGTATCAGTATGCTATTATTTGCTGTAGCTTTATTTGCACAGTTTAGTGCCATAATACATATCAGAATAATGACTACGATTGAATTTTTCTTTGTTTTCATTTTTGTAAATTTTAAAATTAGATGTGTGCCCGCTTCATTGTGTAAAGCAGGAAATTAATAAATATATTAAACAGCAATCTAACTTAAAGCCGGCAGATCTTTGGCTTCCGAAGAGAAAAAATGATAATAAAACCTGCAGGTGGACAGAGGTTTTATAGTTGGAATTGAGCGTTCTTGAAAAATAATTTGTTGAGAAAATTTCTTGTTGTCAGCAGATAGTTTGAACTTAGTATTACAAAACGAAAAGCCTGTTTTATCGATGGAAGTCATTAGGCTTTTGTGAAATACGGGCATTTGTATAAAATCTGCAACAATAGCCTTTACTGAACTTGAATGTAACCTGGTTACTAATTCATATTGAGTATCGTTATTAGTTGGTTTTTCCGATTTACCCGAAAAAGAAATACATATAATCAAGAATACCACCATTAACAGGGTACTACCTAAATTCTGCATTGTATTTTCTTTTCTATCCGGCATAAAACTATCCGTTGTTTAATCACTTAATAATTATACTTTGTAATTCGATGCAAATATAGATGTTATTTTGTTTCTAGCAGTATTAATAACTAAATTATTTCTTGATTCCAATCTAATAAAAAAAACTCTTCCCAAAAACCGTTACCGGCTTCTTGGAAGAGTCTCTATGAAAAATTAATTCTTTAGGAATTAGTTTTGTACTTTAATATTGATATTAACGTAGTCAGCAGCTAAGTAACCATTTGTAATGCTGTTAACTTTAAAGATACCAACTTTTCCGGCAGCAGTTTTAAATACAACTACAGTGCCTGCAGCAAGACCTGAAACGCTTGTTGCAGTTGCAGCAGTAGCAGCAGTGTTAACATCAGCGTAAGTTGCAGTTGCATAAGCAATAGTTGTAGTTTTTGCAAATGTAGTCGCATTTTTTGTTGTCCAGCTTGCAAATGTATTAGGTAACGTTGTAGCTACTGCACTTGGAGCGTAGATAGTAAATGAACCTACACCATTAGTAAATGGATTATAATAAACAAAGTCAATCAATTTTTGTTGGTCAGCTGTTGCATCTTTTGCAGCATAGGTAGTACCAGTTGCACTTGCACATGTTGATTTGTCGGAACCATCAGCCAAAGTACAATAAATGGTTGTAGCATTAGTAAGTTCTGTTATTGTACCTGCAGATCCTACAGTAAATGTAACAGTAGATTCAACATCATTTTTATCAACAGCTTTTAAAGAATAAGCACCAGCTGCTAAATTTTCAAATCTGAAAGTGTAACCGTCAGTAGCAGATCCGGTAACAGAAGAACCTGTAGAGAAAGATGTAATTGGCAAACCAACAGTTGAACCATTTAGTAAAAGAGAAACCGATTTAAGACCGCCTAAAGCCACAATTTTACCGGTAGCAGCTGAACCAGCAGTAACGGTTGTTGCATCTAATGTAATTTTAACGGTTGTTACATCTGTAGTTGTACCACATGAAGTAAACAAAGTAACTGTTGCTACCATAGCAGCCACGAATAATAAATTTAGTCTTTTCATACTTTTTTTTGTTTTAGAATTTATTTTTTTAATTATTAATTTGATGACAAAGTTAATCTTTTTTTTAAAACTAAAAAAAAGTATGAACCTTTTTCTTAGCTTTCGTTGAAAAAATATTGTAATTGACTGAAAATAAACTAACGATCGCATAATAATTAACGTTTTTTATTAAGCCATCATGTACTAAAGTATGGTTTGTGGTGTAAATGGTATAATACCAAAACG
>Ga0302215_10001243_pt1 | contig 18385 bp, 14 predicted proteins | sample II_Fen_N3_1_FD_194580 | JGI IMG/M metagenome (GOLD analysis project Ga0302215, IMG submission 194580) | Peat permafrost microbial communities from Stordalen Mire near Abisko, Sweden - II_Fen_N3_1 | ecosystem: Environmental > Terrestrial > Soil > Wetlands > Permafrost | place: Sweden: Abisko...
CATCACGACAAAAGTCGATTAATATGGAATTAATGCGTTTCATGGCATCAAACTGTGCTGCCAGATTATCGTAATTGGAGATTTGAGTGGTCCATTGTTCACGTTCCAGTCCAAGTTTATCAGCCACAAAACGGTTACCAAAGGATTTCCAGTCAATAGTCGGATAGGCTACGGCATGGGCATTATAATTTCCCGTTGCTCCACCAAATTTGGCAGAATTCGGAGTCAGTTTCAATACCGAGAGCTGTTGGTTCAAGCGGTTTACATATACCATAATTTCTTTTCCCAGACGGGTTGGAGAAGCAGGTTGTCCGTGTGTTTTTGCCAGCATGGATACGTCTCGCCATTCGTCAACCAAGCGGTTTAGTTCGATTAGAAGCGTTGCCATTTCCGGGAAATAGACATCGTTCAATGCTTCTTTAATTGAATATGGAACAGCTGTATTATTAATATCCTGCGAAGTAAGTCCAAAATGAATAAATTCCTTAAATGTTTCCATTCCCAGTTCATCGAATTTTTCTTTCAGAAAATATTCAATTGCTTTCACATCATGATTGGTTACCTTTTCAATATCTTTTACTTTCAGTGCATCTTTTTCAGAGAATTCGAGGTAAATGCCTCTTAATTTTGGAAAAACAGAAGCCGGTACCTGTACCAGTTGTTTCAAAGGTATTTCACATAAAGCAATGAAATACTCTACTTCCACCAATACCCTGTAACGGATCAATGCATATTCGGAGAAATAAGTGGCATAAGCTTCAGTTTTTGAACGATAACGACCATCAACCGGTGAAATAGCAGTAAGCAACGACAAATTCATAAGGATAAGTTTTTATTAGTTTTACCGGACTGTTTATGTTCGGAATATTCTACAAATTTAAAACGCAAAGTTAATCAAATCTGCCGGATTAGAAAAGTTTGGTTCGCATCCTTGCAACACTGATTCTTTTTCGTTACTTTTGTTTGAAAATAAAAACAATATAGAAATTCAGGGAACTGGTCATAAGCTCAGGCTTTCCCGATTGAAAACACGAAAGAGTAAATGAGATATATTAAAATACACAAAGAAGGTCGATTGATTTTGGGGTTGCTGGCATTAATTTTATTACTGTTGAACCTCTATATTTACACTAAATTCCCGATTGGGCCATTGATTGTAAATATTGTTATATCGGCTTTACTCTTGTTCTTTTTCGCTTATTTCTTCCGCAATCCGCCCAGGAAAGTATACCTCGACGATGCCAGCCTGGTGATTGCCCCTGCCGATGGAACCATTGTGGTGGTGGAACCAACTGAAGAATCTGAATATTTCGGTGACCGACGGATCCAGGTATCCATCTTCATGTCTGTTTTCAATGTTCATGCCAACTGGTATCCGGTAAAAGGGACTATTATAAAATCGGTTCATCACAGCGGCCGTCACATGGCGGCATTTCTGCCTAAATCAAGTAGTGAAAACGAACGGTCAACAGTAGTGATCGAATCTGATGCCGGAACTCAGATTATGGTTCGTCAGATTGCCGGTGCACTCGCCCGTCGGATTGTAACGTATGCTCACCCCGGTAAAAAATGTCATTTGAATGAACATTTAGGCTTTATTAAATTCGGTTCACGCGTCGATATTTTTTTTCCACTTGATACTGAAATTTTTGTAACGGTAGGCGAATCCACCACCGGGAATGAGACCATCATTGCCCGTTTAAATGAAGATTAAATGACACTCGGGGAAGCTCAACAACAAGTAGATGACTGGATTAAAACTTACGGGGTCAGGTATTTCGGTGAGCTTACCAATTTGGCCATCCTGACTGAAGAAGTGGGTGAACTGGCAAGAGTAATTGTGCGAACTTACGGAGAACAGTCCTTCAAAAAATCAGATGAGGATGCCAACCTTGCCGACGAAATGGCTGATGTACTTTGGGTGCTCATTTGTCTGGCCAATCAAACAGGCATTAACCTTACGGAGGCCTTTGAAAAGAACATTCAAAAGAAAACCGAACGAGACAATACCCGGCATTTGAATAATACAAAATTAAACAGTTAGTCTGTTTGAACTTTCAATCCAACCTAATCAACTAATTAACCAATCAACTAATCAACTAATTAACCAAATAAAATGAGTAAATTTGATGATCTCTTCATGCAATATAATTGCATTTTGAATGATGAAACTGTAAAGAAAGATATTGATAAGATACTGGCAGCCCATTATGCTGAAAATGACAATAAAGAAGTCTACAAACAATGTCTGAATCAGATCGATCTGACGTCACTCAATGGAAGTGACACGCATACTGAAATAATTTCGATGGTAAATAAAGTGAACGGGTTTAAAAAAGCATTCCCTCATTTACCCAATGTAGCTGCTATTTGCATTTATCCTGCTCTGGTACCTGTAGTAAAAGAACACCTGACTGAAAATATAGGAATTGCAGCTGTTGCAGGTGGATTTCCGGCATCACAGACTTTTATCGAAGTGAAAATTGCCGAAACTGCCATGTGTGTTCTGGAAGGTGCCACCGAAATTGATGTTGTCATTTCGGTAGGTGAATTTTTGGAAGGAAACTATGAAGCGGTTCACGAAGAATTAACCGAAATGAAAGCTTCCTGCCGCAATGCCCGCTTAAAAGTAATCCTGGAAACAGGAGCTTTAAAAACAGCCACCAATATCATGAAAGCATCCATCCTGGCCATGGAATCGGGTGCCGATTTTATTAAAACCTCGACAGGAAAGATTCCTGTTGCAGCAACACTCGATGCAACATATGTCATGTGTCAGGCTATCAAAGAATGGAACGAGAAAAACAATGTCAAAGTAAGTTATAAACCGGCAGGAGGAATTGTAACCACAGAAGATGCAGTAAAGCATTATACCCTGGTAAAAGAAATTTTAGGAAAAGAATGGCTGGATAATTCAATGTTCCGTTTTGGAGCAAGCCGGTTGGCCAATAATCTGATCAGTTCCATCGAAGGAAAAGAAGTAAAGTATTTTTAAATCAGAATTACAATTCGCGGGAGGCCGTATATTCTGCGCATTTAATCAGCGATTTTTTCACATCACTGTCATCAAAGCCGTTGAGTTCCTCAATGGCTTTGTTTTTGAACAATTCCATCTGCTTCAATGCGTATTCAACCCCTCCGTTTTCAAGTGCAAAGCGGGTAATAAACTGGATATTTTCGGGATTAAACTCTCTGTTGTCTATCATAGAAAGTACTTTCTCCCTTTCTTCTCCACGGGTATTCAGCAATGCATAAATTAAAGGCAAGGTTACCTTACCATCCCGGATATCATTTCCCGTTGGTTTCCCTATTTGTAAGTTTTCGGAATAATCGAAAACGTCATCTTTTATCTGAAAGCAGATTCCGAGGTACTCGCCAAAATTTCGCAAATGTGCCAGTGAATCTTCACTTGCATTCACTGACAACCCTCCTACTTCGGTACAGGTTGAGAATAACAAGGCAGTTTTTTTACGAATGATCGTGAAATAATTTGCTTCTGCCGTTTCCGAAAACTGGGCATTTACAAGTTGTAACAATTCACCATCAGACAACTGCATTCCGATATTGGCTATGGCTTTTAATATAGGCAGATTATCAGTTCTTGTAGCACAGCCCAACGATTTCGATAGTATATAATCTCCTGAAAGAATGGCTATTTTGTTTGTCCATCTTGCATTTACCGATGGTTTTCCACGACGCTCGAGGGTGTCATCCACCACGTCGTCATGGATCAGGCTGGCAGTGTGAAGTAATTCTAAGGAAAGCGCCCCGAAAATAGTTGACTGATTGACTTTTCCACATAATTTTGCAGTCAATAATACCAGCATGGGTCTTAATTGTTTACCGCTTTTCTGCAGGACATAATCATTCACACTTAAAAGCAACGGGTTATCGGTACTTAGTGCTTCTCCAAATGTTTTTTCAAACATTTGCATCTCCGCAAGAATTGGTTTTCTAATGATTTCGATAAAACTCATAGGTACGCTCAAATAAATGTGCACTACAAAAGTAAACAAAATTGCCGTTCGTGAATCGGTTTATGTTTATTTCTGTATAAAATTTAATTACTTTTACAGTCGATAAATGATTTCAGGTTGTAATTTTAATGAATAGGGAAGTGAAACCTGCAATTGTTAAACGATGAAACGACTAAAAAAGTTTAAAACCAAACAAGACAATTTGTATTTTTATTTGTTACTTGTATATTGATATCATTCAATTGAACAAAAATATCCAGTTCCCATGAAAAAGTTATTTCTGATTGATGCTTATGCCATCATTTACCGTGCCTATTACGCGTTTATTCGTAACCCGCGGATCAATTCCAAAGGATTGAACACCTCAGCCATATTTGGATTTATCAATACGCTGGAAGATGTCTTAAAGCGTGAAAAGCCAACCCACATAGCAGTAGCATTCGATCCAAAAGGAAAAACCTTTCGACACGAAGCCTACGATTTATATAAAGCTCAGCGTGAATCAACTCCCGAGGACATTCGTCTGGCTGTCCCTATTATCAAAGACCTGATTAAAGCCTACAACATCCCTGCCCTTGAAGTCCCGGGATTCGAAGCCGATGATGTGATAGGGACGATTGCCAAAGAAGCCGAGAAAGCAGGATTTGAAGTTTTTATGCTTACCCCTGATAAAGACTACGGGCAACTTGTTTCGGATCATATTTTCATGTACCGCCCAAAACATACCGGTGGATTTGAAATCATGGGACCCGATGAAGTAAAAGCAAAATATGAACTTAACAGTCATGAACAGGTTGTGGATTTACTGGGTTTAATGGGTGATGCATCCGACAACATCCCGGGTTGTCCGGGAGTTGGTGAAAAAACTGCCGTTAAATTGTTACAGGAATTCGGAAGCATTAATTCCTTGTTGGATCGAACTGCGGAACTGAAGGGTGCTTTGAAAACAAAAATTGAGGAAAACAGAGAACTCATTATTTTCTCACGGTTTCTTGCCACCATACGAATCGATGTTCCCATTTCATTTGATGAAAAGAGCCTTGAACTAGAACCACGGAATGAGCCTGAACTTAGGGCACTGTTCGATGAATTGGAATTCCGGACTATGTCAGCTAAAATAGGCAAACCGTTTACTTCGCTTCCACCCGACCAACCGGTATCAAGTATCAGAACAGTAAAACCAAAAGCATCGTCACAAATGTCGCTGTTTGATGCTTTTGATAAAGAGGAAGAAGAAACACTCGAAACAGAACCTGAGAGCTTAAGCGAAAAAGTTGAACCTTTAATGCCGGTTACTTCAGGACTGGCCTCGCTGGTAAATATTCCACACAAATACATTTTAATTGATACAAAAATAAAAAGGTCGGATTTAATCTCCAGGCTCTTTAACCAGAAATCGGTTTGTTTCGATACGGAAACTACCGGTTTAGACATGTTCCAGTCTGATTTGGTCGGACTTTCATTCTGCTTTATTGCAGGTGAAGCCTATTATGTTTCACTGCCCGTAGATAAAAATGAAGCGAAAGAGGTGGTGCATGAATTCAAAGCATTTTTCGAAAATGACCGTATTGAAAAAATAGGTCAGAATATTAAGTTCGACCTTAGTATGCTGACTCAATACGGAATCAAATTAAACGGGAAGCTTTTTGATACCATGATTGCCCATTATCTGGTGCAACCCGAATTAAGACACGGGATGGATTATCTTGCCGAAATATACCTGAATTACCGGACTATCCATTTTGAGGATCTGGTTGGAGCAAAAGGCAAGAACCAGGCCGATATCCGGTCGGTGAATCTGAAATACCTGTGCGACTATGCAGCCGAAGATGCCGATGTCACCTTTCGGTTGAAACAGATACTTGAAAAAGAACTTAAATCCAATAATCTTGAAAAACTTTTTTACGATATTGAAATGCCCCTTATGAAGGTGTTGGCTACCATGGAACATACGGGAGTAAGACTTGATACGGAAGCATTAAGTCAAAGTTCCGAAATCCTGACATCCGACATGTTGAACCTGGAAAAGGAAATTCATCAATTGGCGGGATATGATTTTAATGTCAGTTCTCCCATGCAGGTGGGTGAAATATTATTCGACCGTCTGAAACTGGATGATAAAGCACGTAAAACGAAAACAGGTCAATATTCTACTTCGGAAGATGTACTTGAAAAAATTCAATCTAAACATCCTATTATTGGAAAGATACTCGATTATCGTGGATTGAAAAAACTATTGAGTACCTACATTGATGCTTTACCGCAATTAATTAGTCCTGTTACCGGAAAAGTGCATACTTCATACAATCAAACCGTAGCAGTTACCGGCAGGTTAAGTTCTACCAATCCTAATTTACAAAACATACCGATTCGTGATGCTATTGGAAAAGAAATTCGTAAAGCCTTTATTCCAGATGCCGGCAGTATTTTTCTGAGTGCTGATTATTCCCAGATAGAATTACGTATCATGGCGCATCTCAGTGGGGATACAAATATGATGGACGCATTTATTAACGGGCATGATATTCATACTGCCACCGCAGCCAAAATCTATAAAATTCCATTAAATGAAGTTACTTCCGATATGCGCCGAAAAGCTAAAACAGCAAATTTCGGTATCATATACGGAATATCGGTCTTTGGCCTTTCCGACAGGCTGGGCATTCCAAGGGCTGAAGCCAAGGAATTAATTGATGGGTATTTCATTACTTACCCTGATGTAAAAAAATACATGGATGCCAGCATTCAACGGGCTAAAGAAATGGGGTATGTGGAAACTCTGTTGGGTCGTAAGCGGACGCTTCCCGACATTAATTCCCAGAATGGTGTTGTTCGTGGCTTCGCCGAGCGCAATGCTATCAATGCCCCTATTCAGGGTACGGCTGCCGACATTATTAAAATAGCAATGGTAAGGATACAAAACCGGATAGAACAGGAAAATCTGGAAGCGAAAATGACCATGCAGGTTCATGATGAGTTAAACTTTACCGTTCCAACTAATGAACTGGAATCCGTGAGGAAAATTGTAACTGAAGAAATGGAACATGCCATTCAACTCCGGGTACCCCTTATTGCCGATTGTGGCGTAGGTGATAACTGGCTGGAGGCGCATTGAAAAAGTTGAACTCTCATAAAAATCCCTGAAACAGCAATACTTTCTCATATTGCCCTTTCAGGGATTTTTTCGATATCTCTAAAATTATCTGTATACTTTGCTGGAACTTACTTTGTAGTCTTTTAAATTTACATCCTTAAATGCCCAACCCTCAGAATGACCGGTTAATTGATTTGCATCATCAGAAACTACTTCAATTATATCCACGACTTTCACTGATCTTTTCAGAGGTGGAAATATCAATGTGAATTCAATCATTTTGTTCGCACAATTTGAAAGAATTAATGTTTGATCCAAAGGGATCTCACGTTCAAGTCTACGAATCAGATAACGATCGTGAGTTTCTTTGTCAATAATCGTAAATCCTCTGTCAAAACGCACCCAATCACCATCTCTTAAAATTCGAACAGCCAATATTACTTTGGTTTCTTTATTATTCTTTTCAATACCTGAAATCTTCACGACTTCTGCATTGCTTTCAAAAGGAATACTGCTCACTCTGATTTGCTCTTTTTTAACCCGATACGCCTCAGCCAATATTTTTTCATTCTTCTGTTCACTTTCATTGTCAACAACATTTTGTGTGCCATTTTCTAATGCATTTGACATAATGTTGGAGATTTGTTCTGATTGGGAAATCATTCCGGAAATACCGGAAAACATTCCTTCTGAAATAATTTTTGAGATGAGCTTATCCTGAAACAATAAGAGCATCTGATTTTTTAAGCCTTCTGATTTAGCAAGTGTGGATTTTTCTTTTATTAATTCATCTGTGTTATTCTTCATTTTAGAAAGTGTTACAGACAGGTTTTTTATTTCATCTTTTGTAATGGTAGAAAGAAATTTATCACTAAAAGTAGAATTGTCTACATTATTATTATTAATCTTAAAATCAAAGGTCCTTAATATCTGAATTAACTCAATCTTCATTGCAGATAAATTATAATTTTCAACAAGTTTTTTCAACATGGTTACAGCTAATCCTAAATCAGTTGAACTCTTTCTTAAAACTTTGTCGATTTCTGCTACTGACATGTTATTTGTAACATTTAAAGGGCTTATATTAAAACTTGGGCTAGTTGATACAACTGTTGAATCAATTGCATTTGGAGGTACTGTATCAAATAATGATTGCACGACTGTAGTATCCGTCTGACCGACATTAACCACATTATACTTTACTTCACTCTTACCTGTAGTAAAGCAGAGTAAGGAAAAAACTCCAACAAAAAAAGGCAGAATCAATACACGACGTAGTGTTGCAAAACGGTTGAAACATTTGTTTTTCATCATAATAAATCTTTTTTTTGTAAATGAATTATTGAAACCATTGGCTAAATAAGGATTATATTCCATCACTTCTTCCAGAATGATAGTTTGATATTTATAGAGGTCATGACCTTCGTCTAATACACTTCTGTCAGTCTGGAATTCACTTACACTTCGTAATTCCTTTCTTATCCACCACAATACAGGATTGAACCAAAACAGCCTTACAAGTATTTCCATTACAAATACATCCAGGTAATGCCGGTGTTTGATATGCCATTGCTCGTGTTTAAGTATCATTTCAGACTTTATTCCCGAAAGATTAGGACTCAAAAAAATTGTTCTGTAAAAAGAAAAGGGAGTCGGTATTTCTGCACTTTCCACTATTTCAAATCCATCTCTAGTAATTACTTGCCCCCCGCGTTTTAACGCAAGTATTTTGAAAAATTGAATAAAAAACAATATAAATAATACTGAAGTAACACAAATGTAAACGGCTAATGCAATATTTTTGATCGTGAGCAGTTCAATGTATTTATTGGGAATGAAAGAGTTTTCATTTTGCCCATTAACTGCAATTGGACTTTGAATAATTTTTATTTGTGAATTAACTCTTTTATATTCAAAACCCTTATATGTAGTTACCGGTAATTCAACTTCCACAACCTTGACCTGAGGAGTATAAACCACAATACTAAATTGAGAAATTAAAAGAGCTACCAATGCTATGGAGAGAAGATAAATGCGACATTGATTGAATGTGGTTTTTTCTCGGTAAAGGAAATGATAGAAAATTACCATTAAAGCTGCTGCAAAAATGTATTTTCCAATTGACAGACCTAGGATTAACAAATCTTGAATCATGGTTTTTGATTTTTATTATCATTTAAAATCTCAATAATACTCTCAATTTCTTTTTTGGATAATTTTTCTTTTTGAGCAAAAAAGGAAATCATGGATCGAAATGATCCGCTAAAAAAAGTAGTCTTCACTCCGTTCATAAAATTTTCCATATAATCTTCTCTGGTAATCAACGGAAAATACTGATGACTTTTCCCAAAACTCTTATATCCCACAAAACCTTTTGTTACCAATATTCGCATAAATGTTGAAACGGTATTATAAGCAGGTTTAGGTTCGGATATTTCTGCTAAAATGTCGTTTACAAATCCCTGTTCTTTATCCCAAAGGACATTCATAAGTTGTAGTTCTACTTTTGTAAGTTCTTTTGTATTGTCCATGACCAGTTATTTTTAAATGTTTTATTTCACAAACATATAACTAATTATTTAATTATACAACTAACTGTTTAGTTATATGTATTATTTAACATATTAATAAGCAGAAATTAAATTTTACTTCGTTTATATAATTGTGATAAAGGGACTTAAAAAATTAATATCTATATTTCTAATTTCAAAAGAAAGCATCTTAATTATGCAGTATACATACAATGTTCACTGCCACGCCTTAATTTTCGGAACTTAATTAAACGGGGACAATACAAATTGCAAACAATGCCTTAGTCATTTCTCATTAATGTAAAAATAATTTTGATAAAATACTTTAGTAATAAATCCCAGTAGTATCAAAAATCCTGCAGTTATAAGTTAAGAAATTTACCGTTATTGAAATAGGATCAAAATTAGTTAGCAATTTAAGTTTAAAAATGTACTTGTCATTTAAATCCAAATTTGAGGAATATTAATTAACTGATAATCTATGAATTAATCATTTACAAACTACTTGATGAATTTAGAATAAATCAATAAAATATTTTTAGATTTACCTTTAATTTATCGTTAATTATCGGAAATTTACATTGAATAATTCGAATTATATATTTTTAATACATATATTTTTCTTTATTCTATTGATCTGTCATATAGTTTATTAAGCAATTTTTTAAATCATATTTTGTAAAAACAATAAGAAATTTAATACAATTTAATACAAGGAATCCTACTAAAGTTATAGCATTCATTTTTTTTTTTTATATTTGCTGAAATTTTTCTCTAATATGAGAGTCAATACAAAAATTCGTTACGGTTTAAGAACAATTATTGAAATTGCAAACACCACTGATCCAAATGGTGTTTTGCAAAAAGACATCGCAAAAAATCAGCACATTTCTCTTAAATATTTAGATAGCATCATTTCAGCGCTAAAAATTAAGGGACTTGTTGCAAATTCTAAAGGCAGAGGAAGTGGATATCGGTTAACCCGTGAGCCAAAAGATATCACAATGTTAGATATTTACACTGCTTTTGAACAAATTGTGGTAGTCGAGTGTATTAATAATAAAAGTTTTTGCGAAAGAGCAACTCATGAATGCAAGGCTAAAAATTACTGGATGGAATTTAGCATTGAATTCAGACAACTTTTATTTAAAAAGAATCTTGAACAAATTATTCAGGATACTTATTATGAATGTAAAGATTTAGAACCGGTTCTTTAAACAAGTTGTCTGACAATTTGTTATTTTGAAATAAAACAAATCTAAATTCATAATGTCAGTATCTGATTTTTTTATTTTTTAATGCTACTAATGTTATAGCATTCATATATTCAATAAAATATCTGTAATGAATACATTAAAAACCATGTACATATTTTTTTAAAATACTTTTTTTTATCCATATATATGCTACTAATGTTATAGCATTAGTATCCTTAACTTAATCTTTCGAAATAATATATTATTAATTACAAACATATAAAAACAAATTTATGATCAAACATCAGTTTTCTAAACCTTTTATGTTGCTTTTAGTAAGCTTCATATATATCACCGGAATTGCGCAGGCTCAAAGCTATAGGATTAATCCAAAAACTTCATCGATGACAATTTATGGCACTACCAACGTGCATGATTTTAAAACGAAAGTAGAACAGATTAAAGGTGAATTAGTGGTAGACAATTCTAAAAAAGTTCAGTCACTCAGTGTAGAAATTCCCGTGCGTTCTATTAAAAGCGGGGAAAAAGGAATGGATAACAAGACTTATGAAGCTTTCAACGATAAGAAATATCCAACTATTTCTTTTCAACTTGTCGATGTATCATCACTTCAAATTAAAGGAGATGATATAACAGCAACAGTGACCGGAAACTTAACAATGGCAGGAACAACTAAAAGGATCAGCTTTAAAACTTCCGGTAAAAATACAAGACCGGGAGCCTACGAATTTAAGGGAAGTATCCCTCTTAAAATGACTGATTATAAAATGAAACCACCTACTGCCATGTTAGGAGTAATGAAAGTTGGTGATGCAATAACTCTCAAGTATGATATTAATGTGAATTAAATTTCGACAAACAGAAATTCAGTAACCAGATAAAGAATATATAATTAAATAGTATGAACAACAACAAAAAACAACGTAAAATGAAAAGACCAATTTTAACAATCGCAGCTGCCTTATTTGTTAGTAGCATGATGTTTGCACAATTACGACCAACCGACCAAACAGGTATTAATGTGTTTGAAATGCCAAAAACAGATAATCTGTTTACAGGTCCCAAAGTTGAATTTGGTGCAGCTATTGCAATGCCATATATTGCATTGAAACAAAGCAACAATGTTACAAATACCGATCCTGTTGCTAACTCACAGGCTTTATTTAAAAACACACCAAATTTTGCTTTGTCAATGGCAAATTTATATATTAACAGTTACCTTGCCGATGGTGTGACTCTTAATATTACCCTTTATCTTGCTTCCAAACACCACAACGAAACCTGGGTAAAAGGTGGATATATTCAATTTGATAAAGTACCATTTATTAAACTGGATTTATTAGACAATATAATGAAATATACTACTATTAAAGTGGGACAAATGGATGTAAACTACGGCGATTCTCACTTCCGTCGTTCAGATGGCGGTAACGGAATGTACAACGCATTTATGGAAAACTATATCATGGATGAATTTGCAACTGAAATCGGTGGTGAAGTTGATGTAAACGTAAATGGATTTTTAGGATCTGTTTCAGTAACCGATGGTGAATTGAATCCAAATCTTGCAGCAATTGATACTTCTCTGGTATCAAACAAATATGCAAACGGAGTACGTAATCCATCTTTTATTGCGAAATTAGGTTTTGACAAACAACTTACAGATAATTTCCGTGCCCGTCTGACAGGTTCTGTTTATACAACAGCAGGTTCCGGCTCAAACACTTTATTTGGAGGTGACCGTACCGGATCTAATTATAGTGCAGTAATGTACAACCTTGCACCCGGAACAGGAACAGCTTTTAATGGACGTTTCAATCCTTCGTTTGCAGATAGATTAACTACCTTTATGGGTAATTTATTTCTGAAATATAATTTAATGGATGGTCTTTCTGTTGAATCATTTACTACACTTGAAGCAGGACATGGTGCTAAAGCTTCCGAAGCAACTGATCGAAATGCAAATCAGTTTGCAACAGACCTGATCTTCCGTTTTGGTAAAGCTGATAATTTCTTCCTTGGTGCCCGATATAATACAGTTAGTGCAGACGTACCTTCTGCTTCTCCAAAATCTGCAGCTTCATTAAACACAGCAAATGGAACAGCTTATACCATTGGACAGGACGCTGTACCTGCATACAAACAGGATATCAGCCGTTTGGCAATTAGTGGTGGTTGGTTTATGACTAAAAACATTATGGCCAAAGTTGAATATGTAAATCAAAAATACACAGGAGTTCCAAATGTAAACTACATTTTGAATGGTGCAGAATTCCACGGATTATCTGCTGAAGCTGTTATTGCATTTTAAAATATAATTCATGAAAATTTAAACCGGTAAGATTATCTCTTGCCGGTTTATTTTTTCTACTTTTACCAAATTATTATGGGAATATGAAAAAGGCCGTTGTATTGATTCAATTATTTCTTCTTATTCTTGCAAATAACTCAATTTTTGCACAGGCAACGTTTGGAATTGATCTGCAAAAAAACAGCACGATCACCATTCATGGCACTACTAATTTAATTTCATTTAAGCTCAGTCAAAGCGGTGAAAAATTAGCCAAAAGAAACTTTACTATCATCGCCACGCAAAATCAGAACAAAATTTCATTAAGTCAAAACGAGCATATCATTCAGGTAAAAGACTTTACGTCGGATAACAAAATGGCATTGCGGGATTTTATGAAACTTGTAAAAGCAACTGTTTATCCTTCCTTCCGTGTAAAATTGAATTATTTTGAAATAGATTCTAAAGGAAATAATAAAGATTTATCAAAAGCAACTGTCTCGGTAGATTTAACGATAACCGGGAAAACAAAGCAATATATTATCCCCGTAAAGTCAATTCATGAGGGTGACATTTATAAATTAAACGGGAAAACAAAAATAAACATACGGGATTTTGGTCTTGAACCTCCTGTTGAAATGTTGGGGTTAATCAGGGTCAATGAATGGATTAATATTGATTTTGATATCAATTGTAAGATAACTATCGATAAAGCTTCAAAAGAAATAAATGCAACAAATTTTCCGGTTTCAGCACTTGATCGGGTGACCGGATAACCTTTTAATTATTCCAATAATTTGCTTAATCCTTTAAAAACAGATTTGATATTTCAGTTATCCCCTTTATTATTCTTAATTATTAATTAAGAATTCTGAATTTCAACTTCAATTTTGTTCTTTTTCATATAAAAAATGCAGTTTAATTGTACTTCTTCATTCTTACATCCAATCTTCAAAATCTCATTTAATTAAATCGGAATTTTACTCTCCGGTTTCTTGATTTATTAAATACATTGACTCCTCTATTATTGAAATAACAAATTACAAGCAATATTTTCCAATTCACTTTTTTAACCGAAATATACATTCAAGGAATTTTTTTTACACTGCCTAAATATAATTTCAATTTACTTTTTCACTCTCTTTGCTCCACAATTCATTCACATCCGGTCCGGAAGTAGTCAGTAAATAATCAGTAAATAATCAGTATATAATCAGTATATAAACAGTATCTATTTAGAAACAGATTATTTACTGATTACCTAATGATTGGAATTTAATTACAATTTGTTTTAATGTATACCGGATGCGAATGTAATCAGGAGAAAATGTGGAGATAAGAGCCAGGATACGTTATAATACTTTTTCATGATTGAAAGAAATTCCTGCTGAATTACGGAAGTTTGAAAACAAAGAAAATCTTATTTAATAAATAAGGATAGCATTTTCTTCAAAGCAGAATAACTATTTTAAAATCAGATTAAGCCCACTTTATAAATAATCATACTCTTGTTTTGTTCACCTTAGATTACCTGTATATAATTTTAGCAGGTAGAATTATCTTAGATTACAAAATTATCCGAATACTCAATTAGTGATTTCTTGTCTGTACTCCGTATTCATTAATGGGCTGTCAGACTGTTTTAAGTAGATTTAATGAGCTTTTAAGCATTAACCGGAAAACAGACTCTTCAGAATTAAAGATTCATACTTGGTTTTTAAATGAACTAACCCGGCAATTACAAAGATCCTGCAAAAAATATATCCATTTAAGATAAAAAAATAATTACAGAAAGCTTGGTTATTCTTTTTAAAGGTAATAAGCCTCAACAGAAAGCTTAGGTAAGAGAGTCCAATAAATCCGGGATCCGGTTTTTATTGCTCAATCACCTAAACAAAGTTGAATTGGCGCGATGACAAAAAAGCCCTTTTCCATTTGGAAAAGGGCTTCTGTATAATTTACAGGAAGCTGTTAAGCTAATTTATTGACAAAAACAGTCAACTTGGATTTTAAGTTGTTTGCTTTGTTTTTATGTATAATACTACGTTTAGCTAATTTGTCAAGCATAGCACTGATCTTAGGCAACATTTCGGTAGCTACAGCTTTATCGGTTGTAGTGCGTAAATTACGGACAGCGTTACGTGCAGTTTTAGCATAATAACGGTTGTGTAATTTCTTCTTGTCAGCCTGACGAATTCTTTTGATAGATGATTTATGATTTGCCATCGCTATTCTAATTTTAAATGCTTTAAATTTTATATTTTCTGTAGCCCATAGGGGAGTCGAACCCCTCTTTCCAGGATGAAAACCTGGCGTCCTAACCGATAGACGAATGGGCCTTTCGGCTTAATTTTGCTTTCTACATTGAGATAATGTTCGTCTCAATTGCGGGTGCAAATATACGGCTCTTTTTTGAATTGACAAGGGCTTTGGAATAAATAATTCTTTTTTTTCGGAAAATACTATTTATCAAATTTTCAGATTGAGTTAACTATCAGATTTTCTGAATCAATAATGGTTTTTGCTAAAATAATTATGGTATATTTGCCATCTAAACTCATGACTCATGCAAGTAAAAACATCCGGAATCGTTCTACATTCAATAAAATATACGGATTCCACGACAATTATTACCGTCTATACCCGGCATTTTGGGAAAATATCGTACATGGTTCATGGCATAAATAAGAAAAAGTCAGTCAACCCTGCGGCATTTCTTCAACCTTTATCGCTGATAGAAATGGATGTCTACCATATTCCCGGTAAAAACATTCAACGATCCAAAGAAATCAGAATGGAACATCCGTTTACCGGGATTCCTTTTGATCCGGTGAAAAATGCACTGGCATTGTTTCTTTCAGAAGTCCTTTACCGAACGTTACGTCAAACCGAACCTGATGAAAATTTATTTCTATTCCTCGAAAATTCAATTCTCCAACTCGACTACAGTGAAACGGGGATATCAAATTTTCATTTGGTATTTCTGCTTAAACTCACCCGTTACCTGGGTTTCGAACCGAATCAGGATGACGGGAAGGTAAATTATTTTGACTTAATGAACGGGGTGTTTATGAATGAGAAACCGGTACATGCACATTTTACGATTCCGGAGATTTCAGCCGACCTGATCCGGGCATTAAATGCCGACTATTCAACCATGCATAATTTATCGTTTTCAAGGGCAAGGCGGGCAAATCTTCTTCAAAGCCTGGTAGAGTACTATCAACTTCATATACCCGATTTTCATGGGCTACATTCGCTCCCGGTACTTCAGAGCTTATTCGACTAACGAGAGGTCTTTTTTACTGGCTTTTTGAAAAATAATTATTTTATCTCCAACTTTAATTTTACTTCCCGATTTACGGTTCCATTCTTTAAGATCTTCAATAGTGCAACCATATGACCGGGCAATAGTATAAAACGATTCGCCTGATTTTACTTTATGCTGGATACTCTTGGATTCAACTTCTTCTTTTTTATTTTTCGAAATGTTTGTTGCCAATGACTGGTTAAGAATTAATTCCTGACCGGGTTTAATTTTCGAATCAGTCAGATGATTGATTCTCTTCAGTTCTTCTACGGAGATATTGTTATTTTTAGCAATACTGCCTAAATTCTCACCTCTTTTTATTTTATAGGAACCTGCAATTTCTTTATTTTCAGTTTGAACATCCTGTTTTTTATCCGTTTTATCAGCAAAGGAGTTTTTTGAACCTGCATTCTGACTGATTTTCAATTCCTGACCTTCGTGTATTTTTGAATCGGCAAGATTATTTATCCGCTTCAATTCTTCGACAGTGGTATTATTTTCTTTGGCAATTGAGCCAAGGTTTTCACCTTTTTTAATTTTGTGAATAGCAGCAATTTCATTACTCTCTGCCCGAACTTCCTGCTTTTTATCTATTCTTTCTGCAAGGTTGTTCTTATTTTTCGAATCGTTACTTTGAGGTATTCTCAGTTCCTGGCCTATATGTAATTTTGAGTCGGCAAGATTATTTACACGCTTCAATTCTTCCACCGAAGTATTATTCTCTTTAGCAATAGCGCCTAAATTTTCACCTTTTCGTATTTTATGAGTTATTTCCTTCTCAATATTAACGGTTTTACTTTCTAACTTTCTATCTGTCTTTGAAGCAAGAACAGTATTATTCCTTGTATCTTTCTCCTGACTAATCTTCAGTTCCTGACCGGGATGTATTTTAGCATTTGAAATGTTATTGATGCTGATCAATTCGTCAACGGTAATATTATTCGTTTTCGCAATGCTGTACAATGACTCCCCTGAAATGACTTTATGTATGGTCGCTTTCGAAGTTTCCTGTTCTTTTACTGAGGTCTCATTTTTAGCCAGATTGACAGATGGTGAAATTATCAGTTCCTGACCCTGATGCAGCTTCCCTTTCTGGATTTTGTTGCTGCTTTTTAATTCATCAACGGATATATTATAGAGTTTTGAAATACTGAACAAAGTCTCTCCTTTTTTTACAGTGTGGGAACTGCTGGTCTGATTACCTGTAATATTTTGAACTGATTTTAAAGATTCAGCATTTTTGGAGTTCTGTGCTACTAATTTTGAATGATTATCGGTTGGTTGAACTACCTGAACGATCGATTCGGTTTCTTCATCTTTAACCATTAAGTTTTGTTTCAAGCTTAATTTACTTCCCCTGATATTATTTTTTCGTTTTAGTTCAGCGACAGTCATTCCATATTCCTTGGAAATGGAGGAAAGAGTTTCACCTGATTTTACCCGGTGGTATTCTGCAGGTATTACTTTTTTAATGGTTTGTGTGCGGGGAGAAGCAGAAGCCAATGAAAGGGTGTCTTTAGTTTTTTCACTTCTTAAGACAGGTCTTGAGCTTGACAGCATTTGGGAGGAGCCGATAACACGGCTTGCTTTTAAATACCTTTTGGTATAATACGTTTCATTCGAACTTGATATGGTTACTCCGCTATGAACTGCAGCGTGAATAAAATCGAACTCTCCGTCCTCTTTTGCCGAAACAACTATGCCGACATGTCCAACTCTTTTGCTTCGATGACTCCCTGAGAAAAACACCAGATCGCCTGCTTTAAGTTTTGTTCTGTCGATTGAATCAAATTGTTTAGATTGATCATTCGATGAGCGGCCTAATTCATATCCAAAATTACGGTAAACATGGGAAGTAAATCCCGAGCAATCGAATGACGATATACCCGGTGATCCATAATGATAAGGTGTATTAAGAAATATTTTTCCGAAATTAACAACCGAATCATTAACTAATATGTGGTTA
>Ga0302215_10001246_pt1 | contig 18367 bp, 15 predicted proteins | sample II_Fen_N3_1_FD_194580 | JGI IMG/M metagenome (GOLD analysis project Ga0302215, IMG submission 194580) | Peat permafrost microbial communities from Stordalen Mire near Abisko, Sweden - II_Fen_N3_1 | ecosystem: Environmental > Terrestrial > Soil > Wetlands > Permafrost | place: Sweden: Abisko...
TTGACACGCTTGAACACCATATTAAAACTCAAAAAGATGGATTTGAAGTAAAAATGCTTCCTACATGGAGACCCGATAAAGCAATGGCTGTAGAAGATTCAGCTACTTTCCGCGGATATGTAGAACAACTTTCCAAATCAGCCGGAATCAATATCTCAACCTTTGACGATATGATAAGTGCATTAAGTAAACGTCAGGATTTCTTTGCAGAGGCAGGCTGTAAGCTCTCGGATCATGGAATTGAAGAATTCTATGCTGAAGATTATAAAGAGGCTGAAATTAAAGCTATTTTCAATAAAGTATACGGCGGTCAGGAATTGATTCTTCCTGAAGTTTTAAAATTCAAATCAGCTATGATGGTACTCTTTGCAGAGATGGATTGGAAAAAAGGTTGGGTACAACAATTCCATTATGGCACATTACGTAACAACAATACCCGGTTATTCAATAAATTGGGTGCTGATACAGGATTTGACTCCATTGGTCAATTCAATACAGCTAAATCATTGTCGAAATTCTTAAACCGTTTGGATACTCAAAACAAATTGACTAAAACCATTCTTTACAATTTAAATCCATCAGACAATGAAATGATTGCCACTATGATTGGAAATTTTCAGGATGGTACAGTAGCAGGAAAAATGCAATTTGGTTCAGGTTGGTGGTTTCTGGATCAAAAAGATGGTATGGAAAAGCAATTGAATTCATTATCAGTACTTGGGTTACTGAGTCGTTTTGTAGGAATGCTTACAGATTCAAGAAGCTTCCTCTCCTACCCCCGTCACGAGTATTTTCGTCGCACACTTTGTAATTTGATAGGTAACGATGTAGAAAACGGGTTATTGCCTTATCAGGAATTTGAGTTTATGGCACAAATGGTTGAGAATATTAGTTATAACAATGCAAAATCATTTTTTAAATTTTAATATACATTCAATTTGTACGTAAACTTGTCAACTTTTGAACAGTAAAGTTAAAAATGCATGATCAATTATTTGGGATTACAAATAAAATTATACTATTGGTTGTCCGTTAGATAAACAATTATTTAAAGAAAATAAAGAAAAACAATGAATAAAAGGATTGTAACTTTTGGAGAAATAATGCTTCGTTTAGCCACCCCGGGCTTTGAACGTTTTAGTCAGTCTTCACAATTTAATGCTACCTTTGGAGGTGGTGAGGCAAATGTAGCAGTTTCACTTGCAAATTATGGTATGGAAACTGAGTTTATAACCCGTTTGCCAAAAAACGAAATTGCAGATTCCTGTATTATGAATCTCCGTAAATACAATGTTGGTACCAAAGAAATATTGCGGGGAGGTGATCGGATTGGTATTTATTTTCTTGAAACAGGCGCGGTATCACGAGCAAGCAAGGTAGTATACGACCGGGCAAATTCATCCATAGCAGACATTAAACCCGGAATGGTAAACTGGCGTGAAGTGCTGAAGGGTGCAGATTGGTTTCATTGGACCGGTATAACACCGGCAATTTCGCAAGGAGCAGCCGATGCATGCATGGAAGCAATACAAATAGCCAATGAAATGGGAATAACTGTTTCAACCGATTTGAATTACCGTAAAAACTTATGGAAATATGGAAAATCAGCTTCAGAAGTAATGCCTGATTTAGTTGCAGGTTGCGATATAATTTTAGGAAATGAAGAAGATGCAGAGAAAGTTTTTGGAATCAAACCCAAAGGATTTGATGTTGCACATACTGGTGGAGAAGTAAATGCCACTGAATTTGAATCTGTTTGTACTCAAATGATGAATAAGTTCCCTCGTGCAAAGAAAATAATTATTACATTACGGGGTTCAATAAATGCGAATCACAATACATGGGGTGGAGTTTTATTCAGTGATGGCAAATTATTTCAATCAAAAAGGTATGATATAACTCACATTGTTGATCGTGTTGGAGGAGGTGATTCGTTCATGGGTGGCTTGATTTATGGATTACTTACCTATACAGGCAATGACCAAAAAGCATTGGAATTTGCAGTAGCAGCTTCGTGTTTGAAACATACCATTTACGGGGATTACAATCTTGCAACTGTTTCCGAAGTAGAAGCACTTATGGGTGGAGATGGCAGTGGACGGGTAGTAAGATAAGAACCCCCGACCCCTAAAGGGGGGGAAGAAAGGGTGTCAGGATATTAACGGGATAATTTTAATAATGAATGATGTAACAAATTTAATTCACCTTTTTGGGTTAGGGGTTATAAATATAAGATTTACAAAACGATACTAACATCTCTTATTCCCGTTAGGGGTTAGGGGTCAATTATATATAAATATGAAATTCAATAAAATTCAGGTTTTAACAGCAATGAAAGAAACCGGTCTGATTCCGGTATTTTATAACAGCGATATTGAAGTATCCAAAAAAATTGTAAAAGCATGCTATGATGGAGGTATTCGTGCATTCGAATTTACAAATCGTGGTGAATTTGCACATGAAGTTTTTGGTGAACTTGTAAAATATGCTGCCAGAGAATGTCCTGAAATGATAATGGGTATCGGTTCAATAGTAGATGCTCCTACAGCAGCCTTATATATACAACTTGGTACAAATTTCATAGTAGGGCCGCTATTTAATCCTGAAGTGGCAAAAGTGGCTAATCGCAGGTTGATTCCATATGCTCCGGGATGTGGGTCAGTATCTGAAGTAGGATTTGCTCAGGAAATGGGTTGCGATCTTTGTAAAGTATTTCCCGGTGATGTTTTAGGTGCCGGTTTTGTAAAAGGATTGAAAGCACCAATGCCATGGTCAAATTTAATGGTAACAGGTGGCGTAAAACCTGAAGAAACAAATTTAAAAACATGGTTTGATGCAGGCGTTACATGTGTTGGAATGGGTTCAAACCTTTTTCCATCAGAATTGATCAACAAACAAGATTGGGAAGGAATCACTAAATTATGCATCGATGCATTATCAATAATAAAAAAGGTACGCAAATAACATAAATCCTTAAATACTAATATCTTTAAAAATCATGGGGAATAATATCAGTGAAAAAATGACTAAATACAGATGGGTTATCTGTTCTATGTTATTTTTTGCAACCACAGTTAACTATCTCGACCGTCAAGTATTGTCATTAACATGGAAAGACTTCATTGCACCTGAGTTTCATTGGACAAACAATGATTACGGAAATATAACGGCCCTATTCTCTATATTTTATGCAATTAGTATGTTGTTTGCAGGTCGTATAGTTGATTGGCTGGACACAAAAAAAGGATTTTTAGTAGCTATCGGAATATGGTCGGCAGGTGCAATGCTTCATGCATTTTGTGGAATTGCAACTTCGGGTATTATTACCGGAAATTGGTTTGTAGGTTTTGAAGGAGCCAAAAACATCATAGCAACAGTAGGGAATACATCCATGGTTGCATCAGTAAGTGTTACATTATTCATTTTTTCGCGATTTATTTTAGCATTTGGAGAATCAGGTAACTTTCCGGCAGCAATTAAAGCTACAGCAGAGTATTTTCCTAAAAAAGACAGGGCTTTATCAACAAGTATTTTTAATGCAGGTGCTACCGTAGGTGCTCTTGCAGCTCCCATTTCAATTCCATTTATTGCAAAAGCCTGGGGTTGGGAAGCTGCTTTTCTAATAATCGGTGCATTAGGTTTTATCTGGATGGGTTTTTGGGTTTTTATTTATAAAAAGCCTGAAGTTAATCCTGAAGTTAATTCTGCAGAATTAAAGTATATCTATCAAGACAATGATCAGGATATAATTGCAGAGGGTAATACTTCAGGACGAAATAAGACTTCATTTTCTGCATGTTTTAAATATAAACAAACATGGGCATTTGCATTTGGTAAATTTATGACTGATGGTGTTTGGTGGTTCTTTTTATTCTGGACTCCTGCCTATTTGAGTTCTGTTTATAAAATGGATTCAACTCAAAGTGCATTTCCATTATTTGTACTTTATATGATTACACTTCTTTCAATTATTGGCGGTTGGCTTCCAACTTACTTTGTTGAAAAAAAAGGCATGAATCCATATGCAGGTCGAATGAAATCAATGTTGATTTTTGCATTTTTTCCTCTATTAGCTCTACTGGCACAACCATTAGGACAAATTACTTTTTGGATACCAGTGATCATCATTGGTATTGCAGGCGCTGCTCATCAGGCCTGGTCAGCGAATATCTTCTCAACAGTTGGTGATATGTTCCCCCGCAAAGCAATAGCAACAATTACCGGTATTGGTGGCATGGCAGGAGGTATAGGTGCATTCATAATCAATAAAAGTTCAGGAGTATTGTTTGACTACGCAGGTCAGACAAATATGGTATTTATGGGTTTTAAAGGTGAGGAAGCAGGATATTTTATTATATTCTCTGTTTGTGCTGTCTCTTATCTGATAGGCTGGAGTGTAATGAAAACACTGGTTCCTAAATACAAGCCAATAACAGACTTATAATAAATCAATTAATAAAAAGCCTCCTTGTATAAACAGGGAGGCTTTTTTTATTTAATTCTATTGGAAAGAAATGGAAATTCTTTTAGGATATCAGCTTTTCTTCTTTCGTTGTTTTCAAGAAACTTTATAAATTCAGGTGATTGGGGTTGGAAAGGACGGTGTTCAAGATCACGTTTAAGTTGCTCCAACCTTTTCAATATTTGTCTGGTTTGTTGTGTAAAATAAGTCTCTGAAAACTTACTCCAGATATAATCAATTGTAACTTCTGATGGATGCAACATATCTGAAGCATAAAAACGGTAATCGCGTAGTTCATCCATCAAAATTTCATAAGCCGGGAAATAATGAACATTATCAAACTGTTTTTGAAGTTCATCAATGGCTAACAATAAAATGCTTTTACTGATATTATTTTCATGTGCCCCATCTTTCCAGTGCCTTATGGGACTAACACTAAAGATAAAATTCAGATTCGGATATAAAATTTGCAGTTTGGAAATTAGGAGTGAATAATCATGAATAATCTCCTCTACTGACAATCTTCGTCTTATAAAGTCATTTGTTGGTAATTTATGGCAATTAGAAACCACTCTCCCACTCTTATGCTCTTCAAATATCCAGGCAGTACCGAATGTTATCAGCAATATATGACTATTTTTTAAAAATTGTCTTGCAAAAATCATTCTGGAGTTTATCTTATTTAAACATTCATCGGCTGAAATATCTGAAAACAAGCTACTATGCGAAAAACTTTGCCACAAATATCCGGATTCGAAAAGATCTTCTTCAGTAAAAATTCTGTTTTGAAGTAATAATTCCAGACTATTACTGATTGAAACAGGATTATACAAAACTCCAAACGGATTAGTATCTGTCTCAAAAAAAACATCCTTCAATTTCTTTCCAATATGCTCTGCAAAGCACGATCCCAAAGTCATAATGCTATCTTCGAGGGAAATCTTTATTTTCGAAACAGGGATTTCTATTTTTGTTTGAAACATATGTTTTTTAATACTATATATGATTATTCAAAGATAAATCAAATTATTCAGTTCACAAAAAAGCCTCAGGTAAACCTGAGGCTTTATTTAAATCATACTCTTCATTTAAATCTTTTTGGTTACAACTTTTTTTGATTCGGTACATGCTTTTGTTCCTGTGCTGGCAGTTGCCTTGTTACATTTTGCAATACATTTTGCTTTTTCGGCAACAGTTTTACCTTTGCAACATTTGGAATCTTTAGCTGCACAACAAGCCGGTGTCGCTGTCGCACATTTCTTTGTTGATTTGACTTCAGTCTTAGTTGTAGTTTTGGAAATAGTTTTTGTTTGAGCAGATAAAGATCCAACAGAAACAAAAATAGCAATTAAAGCAATAATAGCAATTTTCTTTTTCATTTTTGAATTGTTTTAATTTAATTAGTAAAGGGTTGATTTATTTAAAGATAGAATAATCATTTACAAAGTTAGTAAAACATTTGAGTTAAAACAGAATAGTTAAATGAATTTTATAAAAGATTTTTAAATATGAGGCTGTATACATAATTATTTTATAAAAAGTCTTACATATAAAAAATCAGACATATGAAATTGATTTAAAATCCCATTTCCTTTGAATAGCTTTACAATTGCCAAAATTTCATTCCACTTTATATTTTTGATTAATTATTAACAGCTCATTTCTCCCGCATTTTTCTTTGCAGATAGTAAATTGTAAGCTCCTTTCAAAACCACTTTTGCAGCTTTAAAGTTGAATTTTTCGGGTAAATTAATTTCTGTAAAACCTTCATCAATAACGCCTTTTTGAATTTGAATCATTCGGTACTCTGTAAAGGGTTTGCCGGCTTCAACTTTTTTTCTTTCAATAATGAATATATAATCCTTGTCATCAAAACTTACAATCGCTTCGGAAGGAACAGCTGTTACCATAGAGCTTTTAGCTTGAATAACAGCATTTACATACATTCCCGGCATCATATTTTTGCAGTGGCCAATTACATTAGCATACACCTTGCAGGTCTTATCATTATTTATAGACTTTCCAGTCTGATTGATAAGAGCTTCATGTTGTTCCGTTTCGTTATTAATAAAGAAGCGAATTTTTTCACCATTCGATACTTTATCAACATCTTTTTCAAATAATGTAAGTTCAAGAAACAGTTTGTCGCTGTTTACAATCTCGAACAGTACATCGGAGCCGGAAACTGATTTGCCGATACTTACATTGACAGCCTTGACATATCCAGAAATTGGAGAAACCAATGCTACCGACCTGCTGATATTATTTTCATTCATTCTGAAAGGATTTATACCAATAAGAGCCAGTTTTTGTTCCAGTGCTTTTACCTGAAATTTAAGGCTTTTGTAATTGGAAGTTACCTGTTGCATGTTTTTTTGAGAAGAGATATCGCTTTTGTAAAGTTCGTTTTGTCGATCATAATCAGCTTTGGCAAGTTCAAGCTTATTTTTAGCTTCAAGATAATTCTGTTGAATATCAATAAAGTCCTGATTCTCAATAATTGCAAGTGTTTGCCCTTTTCTAACTAAGTTTCCGGGCATTAGTCTTGTGCTTTTTACAAATCCGCCCATTGGCATACAAACTGTTGCCAGATTTTGGGGTGCTACAGAAACTGTACCGTTTACTTTAAGTGATTTGCTCATCGAACGTAAATTAATAGTACCTGTTTCAATCTCAGATAGTTTTATCTGATCTTCGCGTAATTCAACGATATTTTCGGGTATAACTTCAACTGGCATTGTGTCTGTTACAGGTTTCTTACCTCCATTGCATGATGCGAAGGTTACCAGAAAAACGAATACAATAATTGGGTTTATAAATTTGTATTTTGACATAATAGATTTTTTAAAAGATTTTTCCTGTAATAAATTCGATTGAAATAATGTTTTGATTATAATTGTTGAGTGCATCCAGATAGTTTTGCTTAATACCTAATGCACGGTTCAGACTTAGAATGTATTCAATGTAATTCATTTCACCGGCTTTGTAACTTTTTGTTGCTTGTTCAATAATTAATCCGGCTTCTGGAATTGCCTGTTTTTCATAATAATCAACACTGTTGGAATTCTTACTGAATTCAAGGATTAAAGTACGATAATTCGATGATATTGATTTCGAATAATATTCTGCATTTGTTTGTGCTGTTTTTTCTTTTAGCTTAGCAGCCTTTGATTTTGCCGAATAAGGGATAAACCAGATTGGGATTGATATTCCTGCCTGAATACCAGTAAACCGGTCACCTGCACCAAAAGTACGTTGTATTCCGTTTATTTCCTGTGTGCCTTGATTGGTTTGGCTAAAATACCCGATGCTTAAATCGGGTAAAATGCGGTTATTTTCCACTTTCTTTTCCAACCGGGAAACTTCAATTTGTTGATTGACATATCCAACTGAAGGATTTCCGTTTAAAACAGAGGTATCAACTGCCGGCAGATAATCGATCCGGCGCAATACAGTATCATTAATGTATAACGTTGTTTCGATATTTAAAACTGTTTGAAGTTTCTGGTTAGTAATCATTAAATCAGCATCGATTTGTTGTAACCGGATTTTAATTTCGAGGCTTTGTGAGCGGGCAGAAATCATTTCCAGGCGATTTGTTTCGCCTGTCTTCAATCTAAGTTCGGCAGCCCTTAAAAAACCTGAATATAATGTATCCTGATAGGCAAATAATTTTTGTTTAGAATACAGGTATGCCAATTGCCAGTAAATTTGTTTCACCTGAGTAGCAATTTCGAGACGGGTAGTTTTCAACTGCAATTCGCTGCTTTTAATATTTGCTTTAGCCAGTTTATTTTGTTGGATATAAACTGTAGGAAAAGCGAACGACTGTGACACCGAAAAACTATTATCTTTATTAAAAGAGTTAAACTGTCCGTATTGTCCATCGACACTTGTCTTTGGAATATCCCAGGATGCACCCTTCAGGGCTTTTTGAATATCAACTGAATAACCGGACGAACGAACTGTCAGATTACTATCTAACGCCATTTGTATAGCCTGATTCTGATTTATAGCTTTAGTGTGCTGTGCATATACCGAATTGCAAAACAATGAAATTATTCCAAACAGCATGATAAAAGTTGTAATTTTCACCGATTTTCTTTTAAAGAATGACTTAAATGAGATAGTGGAAAAGAAAATATAGAAAACAGGCAAAACAACTAATGTCAAAAATGTAGCAGTAATTAAACCCCCAATAACCACGGTTGCCAAAGGCTTTTGAACTTCGGCACCTGCAGAGGTCGATAATGCCATAGGCAGGAAACCTAGTGAAGCTACGGCTGCTGTCATGATCACCGGACGTAACCTTGTGTTAAGACCTTTTGTTACTCTTTCATAAATATCTGTCAATCCTTCCTTTTCCAGACGGTTAAATTCGGCTATAAGTACAATGCCATTTAATACCGCAATACCAAACAAAGCTATGAAACCAACCCCCGCTGAAATTGAAAAATTCATACCTCGGAGCCATAATGCTAGAATTCCGCCAATGAGAGACATAGGTACAGCAGTATAAATTAACAAAGTTTGTTTTACAGAATGAAAGGTAAAAAACAAAAGTACAAAAATGAGCATTAACGCAACAGGAACAGCAACTGCCAAACGTGTTTTTGCAGCCTGTAAATTTTGAAACTGACCGCCGTAAGCGATATAATATCCTGTCGGTAGTTTTATCTGTTGGTCAATTTGTCCGGTTACTTCTTTGATAACTGTTTGAACATCCCGGTTACGGACATTAAATCCGATAGTAATACGGCGTTTTGTATTTTCACGTGACACTTGTGCCGGCCCTGATTTTATTTCTACACTGGCAATTTGTTCAAACGGAATTTGTCCGCCATTTGGTAAAGCAACCGAAAGGTTTTTTACATCTTCAATACTTGTACGATAGTCTTTATCCATGCGCACTACCAGTGCAAAACGTTTTTCCTCATCGAATACTAATCCTGCCTGACTACCGGCAAATGCTGACCTTAAAACACGGTTTACATCTTCTATTGAAAGACCATACTGAGCTAACCGGTCACGATTATATTCTACCTGTACCTGAGCTAATCCTGTCACCTTTTCAACGTTGATGTCTTCAACACCCTGAACTTTCTGAATAATTTTCTCTACACTCGCAGCTTTTTCGGCTAAAGTGTTCAGGTCATCTCCAAAAATTTTTAAAGCGATATCCTGTTTTGAACCTGAAAGCAATTCGTTTGTTCGCATTTGAATCGGTTGTTGGAATTCAAATTTCACTCCTGCAAGCGGAATTAATGCTTCCTGCATTTTAGCAATCAGTTCTTCACGTGTATTTGCTGAGGTCCATTCACTTTTATCTTTCAAAGTGATAATATAATCGCCCGTTTCCATAGGAGTTGGGTCAGTTGGTATTTCACCGGCTCCGATTTTACAGATGGTATGCTTAATTTCAGGAAAATTTTTGAGTAATATCTTGTTTGCTTTCTGAACCTGCTGAATTGTATTGGTAAGCGATCCTCCCTGCAAAGTAATTACCCCTGCCGCAAGGTCACCTTCTTCGAGTTGTGGAATAAACTCACCACCCAGACTGTTAAATATAAAAAGACTTGCAATAAACATTGAAATGACTGAAACCGAGACAAGCAGTTTACGTCTCAAGGCAAAATGTATAACCGGATTAAATGCCTTGTGAATGCCATTCATCATTTTATCCGAAAAATTTGGTTTATGTGCGGTATTTTTACTCAAAAATAATGTTGAAACCATTGGAACATATGTCAATGAAAGAATAGTTGCACCTATTAATGCAAACGATACTACCTGTGCCATAGGACGGAACATTTTGCCTTCAATGCCTACTAAAGCCATAATCGGCACATATACAATCAGGATAATAATCTGACCAAAAGTAGCAGAACTCATCATTTGTTTTGCCGATTCAAAAACTGTTTCATCCATTTGTTTTTGCGAAAGTCTTTTGATGCCCGGATGATGGTGTTTGCTCATTGTAATTCGATGCACTACACTTTCTACTATTATGACCGCACCATCCACGATCAACCCGAAATCGATGGCTCCCAGACTCATCAGATTACCCGAGACTCCAAAAAGTTGCATCATTGATATGGCAAACAACATAGAAAGTGGTATTACCGAAGCTACTACAAGTCCTGCACGCATATTGCCCAAGAACAATATCAAAATGAAGATTACAATCAATGCCCCCTCAATCAGGTTTCTTGAAACAGTCCCAATTGCACGACCCACCAAATCAGAACGATTCAGGAAAGGTTCTATGGTTACTCCCTTTGGCAATGATTTTTGAATTGATTCAATACGGGTTTCTACATTTGCGATTACTTCATGGGCATTTGCACCTTTGAGCATCATAACTACACCCCCAACTGCTTCGGTAGAATCTACAACCAAAGCTCCATACCGGATTGAATTTCCATATTGGACAGTTGCAATATCCCTTATTAAAACAGGAATTCCCGAAAAATTACTTTTTACAACAATCTTTTCTATATCTTCAAGAGATTTTACTAATCCTATTCCCCTGATAAAATAAGCTGTAGGATTTTTATCGATATAAGCACTTCCCGTATTTTCATTGTTGCGCTCCAGTGCCTGAAAAACATCTGTAAGCGTGAGGTTCATGCTCCTGAGTCTTTCCGGATTGATTGCTACTTCATATTGTTTTACAAACCCACCATAACTATTAATATCAGCTACTCCTGCAGTTCCAAGCATCTCACGACGTATTGTCCAATCCTGCAAAGTTCTTAACTCCATAAGTGTAAATTTATGTTCGTAGCCTTTACCTACTGCTAAGCGGTATTGAAATATCTCACCTAAACCCGATGAAATGGGTGCAAGTTCAATTTTGGCCAATCCATTTGGTATATTTTCTTCGGCTTCTTTAAGTCGTTCTGTCAGTTGTTGACGAGCCCAATAAAGATCTACTCCATCTTTAAATACAACAGTAATTACTGAAAGACCAAGACGGGAAATGGAACGTAATTCAATTATATCCGGGATATTGGCAACTGCTACTTCGATAGGTGCGGTAATTGAACTTTCAACTTCCTGAACAGCCAGTGATGGTGCAAGCGCTATAATCTGCACCTGGTTATTCGTTATATCAGGGGTTGCATCAATAGGTAGCTGAGTAAGTGAAAATACCCCCCACCCGATTAAAGCAACCATAAACAGCCCAACAATAAATTTATTTTTTATTGAAAAATGAATGATTCTTTCAATCATATGAATTTTTTATTAAGAAAATTTATAAAACAATGTAAGGCTTTCAGATATCTGAAAACCATAAACAAAGAAATAAGGAATAAATTTTAGCTTAATTTAGGCGGTTGCCAGATGGAGGCAGTGTTGTAGGATGTAAAAAAAGAAGAGTATGAATTAAATTGTATCCGTGTAGACGAATAACAGGTAAAACTAATGGTGTAAACATGATGAGAGATTGGCGAAACACAACAACTACAAACACAGAAGGGTGAACAAGTATCTAAATCGTTCTGATGAGTACTGTTTGTACTTTTCGATAGCTCAGTTTTTTGCATAGCATGATTTTGTGGTACATCAACGCACGGCATGGCGACGAGTATCAGAATATAGAGCGATAATATGCAGGCAAATACTTTCATTAGTTTTAATTAACGGCAAAGATACTGAAAAAGTTTATACAACCTGACAGCAAATGATTTATTCAATGCAATTAATACAAATCAACATGAACGCAAAGTGACTTAAAAAAACAGAATTATTACCCTAGTTGATTTTCCCGACATATCACTGACAGTGAAACTTTCAATATATTCTTAATAACAGTTTCTCTTCTGTTGAACTTACAGAACGTTTATTTCGATAATATCTATTAGAAAAATCATTCTTAAATGATTGATAATCTTTTTAATGAAATAAAAAAGGCATTGTAATTATATCAGTTCATAAAGAGATAATTTGATTTATTCATTTAATTATTCAAAAAACAGCAAATTTAGTTATTATTATGTGTCATTTTATTTATTAAGAATCAGAAATAATTTCTTTATACAGATTTGTTATCAAAATTAAATTACTAAAAAACTGCATAGTGCTTTAGTGTAGTACTTTTAAAATTTGATAGTTAAATTATTAGAAGAATCATTTAAAATTAAATGGTTATCCGCAAAGTCTGAAAATTAAAAAAATATTAAACGGAATAAAATTCATTGTTTTATATTCAGATTTCTACTACTTTCGTAATCTGATTCTCAAGAATATATTTTTAACCCATTTCACCACTATTTTTTAAATGCTTTTGGAATGGTTTTGGATTGGTTTTGGTAACTATAATTCTTTTATTTATTTCCAAAATATATGCCATATACCTTTTTAGATATATGGCTTTTATATTGCAAATAATTGAATGTTAAATGACTGTTATATCAATAGACCCTAGGATCCAAAACCATTCCAAAACCAGTACAAAAACATTCAGTTTAGAGTTAGATTCAGATTGCTTATATATTTAAAAATTTGATTATTTACTATTTGTCTAAAATAAATCATGTCTCAATCAGGGTAACTTTGTTTTAAATAAAGTTGAAGATTTGACGGAATCGAAGGAGTATCAGTATTTAGCGATATGTGATGACTATTATCTGCATGTTTATTTAAATAATTTTACAATAAAGCGTATTGATTTATAAGGAAATTTTTGATTTTGAAATGAAAATGTATACAATACATGAATTTGCTCCATTTCATTCAACTCCTTCATTTTAAATATCTGACAGCATTCATTCTGAACATTATAATCTTTTTTTCATAATAAAAATAAGCAACTTATAAATTAGTAATATTATATTTGAGATACACATCTATCCTGTAGACCGAAAAGATTAAAAGATTTAGTAAGATACTGAAAAAAATTAAATACTTTTAGATAATATCCGTTTTAAATATAGTAAATTTGTACCGAAAATAATAAAATGCATTTAATTATGAAAAAACAAAATATCCTATTCTTGTTGAGCATCTTAGCAACCTCTCTTTTTTTTTCATGTACACAGAAAACCATAAAAACTGAAGAAAAAGATTTTGTTAAAAAGTACTATTTATCAAATGACACCTCCAAAGGTAAATTAAGTGTTGATATTGAAATTGAAATTCCGGTAGCATTTGTCAACAAAGATATTTTAAAATTAATTCGTTCAAGTATTATCACAAACCTGTTTGGGGATAAATATATCTCTCATTCCAATGATTCAATTGTTCTCCTTTTTACAAAAGATCTGTTAGCAGATTACAAAGAAAATAACCAACCTTTGCTTTCGGTTATGGATACTGCAAATATTTACAGTTTTAACAATGAGCACGTAGTATCCGGATTTAGTTTATTGAGTGATAAAAAGATTTATGTATATGGTATAGAAAGATATGTTTATATGGGAGGCGCTCATGGGTTGGAGACACGCAATTATTATAATTTCGATTTAAAAACAGGTAAAATAATATCAGAAAAGGATTTATTTAAATCAAATTTTGAAGCTGAATTGTCTGAAATAATCAAAAAAAGAATAGTTGAAGAAAGCAAAGAAATTAAAGAAGAAAAAGAAACAGAACCTATATTAAGTTTAGAAGATACTGATTTCTGGTCTGATTCCATAAAACCAAACGGTAATTTTTATATTACTGACGAAAGCATTAATTATGTATTTAATCCATATGAAATTGCACCTTATTACATGGGTCAAACTGAAGTTACAATACCCTTTAACCGACTGATTAACATACTTAAACCAAATAGTATAATTGGTTATCTGGTTGAAAAACAAGCCAAAATTTAATTTTAAATTGAATAAAGCATATGACTTCATTAATTGAACTTTTAAAAATACGAAGAAGCATTCGTAAATACTTACCCAAAGATATTGAACAAGAAAAAATAGACCAAATAACCCGTGCTGCATTAATGTCGCCGGCATCAAAAAGGAGTAATCCATGGGAATTTATAGTAGTAAAGGAAAAACAGATGCTATATAAACTTTCTAAATGCCGGTCTCACAGTTCACAAATGTTAGAAAATTCTCCATTAGGTATTATTGTAATAGCCGACAAAACAAAAAGTGATGTATGGATAGAAGATGCTTCAATTGCAGCAATAATAATGCAATTACAGGCACAGGATTTGGGATTAGGAAGTTGTTGGATACAGGTTTATGGAAGGGACATGGACGAACAAAAAACTACTGAAGAATATATATGCGAATTATTAAATATACCTGAAAATTATAGCGTTTTATGCATAATATCAATCGGTTATCCGAATGAAGAACGAAAACCTTTTGATATAGAAAATCTTGCAACTGATAAAATTCATTCGGAAATATTTTAACCCTCACTAATAATAGAAATAATATGTCAAACAAAAAAGATAATCGTTTAGCCTGGGGAGTTACTTTGCTCGTTTTTGGATGTTTATTTCTAATCAGGCAACTTCAAATATTACCCCCCGAAATTGCACCTTACATTTTTGATTTTAAAAATTATCCATTTATAATTGGGTTGATCTTTTTACTTTTTCATACCAATAAAAATATTGGAATTGTTCTTATTGTAGTCGGTCTTTTATTTCGTTTATCAGATATTATTCGGTTGACAAGGCACATTTCAGACTTTATATGGCCGGTTTTGCTTATTATTGCCGGTGGTATAATGGTTTTTGGTATTAAAAAAAATAATTCAAATGCAATTATTTTATTGACTTACTATTTTAATATAAATACATGAAAGTTGTTTTAATAGGTTCAGGAAGTGTTGCAACACATTTAGGATTAGCTTTGCAGACAAAAGGTGTAATAATAAGCCAGGTATATAGCCGAAACGCCCTAAATGCAAAAACATTAGCAGATAAACTTAACACTTCATTTATAACTGATATTTCAGAAATTAATAAAGATGCTGACATTTATTTTTATGCATTGACTGATACAGCATTTAAAAGTCTTTTAAGGAAAATAGAAATGCCTGAAGGAATACAGGTTCATACGGCAGGTTGTATTCCTATGAACGAATTTGAAGGATTCACCTCAAAGTACGGTGTGTTTTATCCCCTTCAAACATTTTCTAAAAATAAACCGGTCGATTTCAGTCAAATTCCGATTTGCATAGAAGCAAGTAATATTGAAGTACAACAACAGTTACTTGAAATTGGAAAATTAATATCGGAAAAAACTTATTTAGTAAATTCAGAACATCGAAAGAAACTTCATTTGGCTGCGGTTTTTGCTTGTAATTTCACTAATTATATGTACGATGTTGCATCCGAAATATTAGAAGATTCAGGATTTTTATTTGAGATAATTCAACCCCTGATAGCCGAAACTGCTGAAAAAACAAAAATAATGAATCCATTTGAAGCTCAAACCGGACCAGCGGTAAGAATGGATGAGAAAACTATTTCAAGACATTTGATAATGTTGAATAAACGAACTGAATTTAAGAAAATCTATAAACTATTGACAAAAGGCATTTACAACAGACATAAAAAGCAATGAAAACGCATAAATTTATAAAATGTACAACAAACCCATTATTATCATGTAATTTATATTTATGTCAAACTATTTAAGACTTATCCGATATCAAAATTTGATTTTTATAGTATTCGTACAATTTGTCATGAGACAAGTTGTTTTGATACCTATATTACAAACATTTGGATTTGATGCAACCATGGAAACAGGGATGCTGTTTTTGTTGATTACAGCTACAGTTTTAATTGCCGCAGGTGGATATGTGATAAATGACTATTTTGATGTAAAAATTGATTCAATAAACAAACCAGACAAACAAATAGTAAGTAAAATAATAACCCGTCATATGGCGATGGTATTGCATCAAATTCTTACTGGTTTAGGTGTCTTGTGTGGATTATTATTGGCTTATTTTGCAAGAAGTTTTACTCTTGCTTTTATTTTTATTGTTATTCCGGGTTTATTATGGTTTTATTCTGCAAGCTATAAAAGACAGTTTTTGGTTGGAAATCTGGTAATAGCATTTATATCAAGCATAACTATTTTAGTTGTAGGAATTGCTCAATTATCATTTCTTCAAAAAGAATTTGGCAGCTTGGTTTTCGAAACACCTATTCCTTCGCATTTTTATGGTTGGATAGGTGGTTTTGCACTTTTTTCTTTTATGTGCACACTTATTCGAGAAATTATTAAAGATTTTGAAGATGAGCAAGGTGATCGTGAAATGGAATGCCGTACTTTACCCATAAAATGGGGAATTTCTAAAACTAAAATATTTTTATATTGTTTAATAACTGTAACTATAATCGAATTATTTATTGCAGACTTCTTTTTTATTCATTTCAATGATACTTTGACAATCAGGTATATTATTTTTGGTTTAGTATTGCCCTTCGCTGCACTTAGTTATTTAATTTTTATGGCAAAAACTAAATCTGATTTTCACCGTGCTTCGAATTTATGTAAAATAATTATGCTCATTGGAGTACTTTATAGTTTTGTTTTTTATTATTTACAAGCAAAAAAATATGGAATAAGCTTGTTTAATATTTTTATTTTGAAATAAATTCATTCAATCAAATTATAATAAATGCTTTCACACCTGAATAATTATAATATAGTTCTTGCATCACAGTCCCCACGACGTGAGGAACTCTTAAGTGGACTTAATATCCCTTTTGAAGTTCAGTCAATTGATGTTGAAGAAACTTATCCATCACAATTGGTTGGAGTAGATATACCAATGTATTTAGCAGAAAAAAAGGCAGATGCTTATATCGATAAAATGGATGATAAAACATTACTTATCACTGCCGACACTATTGTATGGCATGAAGGATGTGTGTTTGGCAAACCCAATGACAAAGATGATGCAGCAAGAATGCTAAAATCATTATCAGGTAAAACCCATCAGGTAATTACCGGAGTATGTATCAGTACGCTATTAAAACGTAAAACATTTCATGTAATATCAGAAGTTCGGTTTTCAAGATTAGCACCCGAAGAAATTGATTATTATATTCAAAACTTTCATCCGTACGATAAAGCAGGAGCTTATGGCGTTCAGGAATGGATTGGATATATTGGTGTTGAATATATTGAAGGATCTTATTTCAATGTCATGGGATTACCTGTTCAGAGACTTTATTCTGAATTAAAGCGTTGGAAAAAGTAAAAAAACAGTGTTGTTTATTATGGAATATTGAGTAGTTTGTGAAGTTGAAGAGACAATCTCCATTGCGGATTATTTTTTATGAAATTAATAGAATAAACTATATTATCATCATTTTTCAGAAACCGTTTTTTCTCTTCTCCTAAAAAAACAGGACTTATAAAATAATTATCCGCACGTGGTAATTCAGAGATTTCAGGTAAATTATCCCCAACCTGAAATGGGTAACGGAACTCATTAACATGATTAAAATTCTTTCTTAACACCTCCGGACTTACTTTCGGACTGCAGGAGATATATTCAATCTTTTTGGGAACAGGATTAGTGCCATTCGTTTCGATGCAATTATAATATTCCTGAAAATAATCAAGTATTTCGTCAGTGAGTTGCAAAGTAGGTTCACCTCCCGTCCAAATAAGTAAACTTTTATGGAAATCTACAGGATTTGAAAGTTTATTTACTTGATTCAACACTTCCGTTACTGTCATTTGACTGGATGTTTTCCACTCAGTATCACAATACCAGCATGACATATTGCAACAAGCCAGTCTCACAAAAACAGCAGCTCTTCCGGTATTAGCTCCCTCACCCTGAATTGATTTAAAAATCTCAACAACATTGAGCATTATTTCTGAAGAATTATTCTTCATAACGGCAATTTGTCTTAGGAGTTTCACTCATTTCAACTGCAAATAATAATGGAAACAGCGGCTTAAACAAGTC
>Ga0302215_10001247_pt1 | contig 18355 bp, 20 predicted proteins | sample II_Fen_N3_1_FD_194580 | JGI IMG/M metagenome (GOLD analysis project Ga0302215, IMG submission 194580) | Peat permafrost microbial communities from Stordalen Mire near Abisko, Sweden - II_Fen_N3_1 | ecosystem: Environmental > Terrestrial > Soil > Wetlands > Permafrost | place: Sweden: Abisko...
AGGAGCGACTTTATCTAACTCTGGCGGTGTTCAATATTACAATAAAGATGATGGTTATTTTTATAAAATCGATAAAAATGGTAACGCGGTTAAAATGAGTGACCGAGTTTTTCATGACGTCTCCCAGGTTACTTGGGCGCCCGATAAAAATAAAGCTATCTTAGAATATCCAGACAAGAGTAAAATTCTTTATGACTTTACTACTAAAAAACAAGTGACTTTTCCGAGTTACTGGGAAGACTTTTCTTTTTCCCCCCAAAGCAATCAAGTAATCGCTAAAAGTATTGCTCTTGATCCTGATAATCGTTTTTTAACAGTTGCGTCAACTGACGGATCTCAAGTAGTTAACTTAGAACAAATCGGTACTAATGCAACGGTGCAAACTTCTTGGTCACCAAATAATCAAATTGTCGCTACTTACACCAAGAGTTTAGATTTTGATCGTCAGGATGTTTATTTTGTCGGTTTAAATGGTGAGAATTTTAAATCAACCACCGTTGAGGGTCGCGGTTTAACTTACACTTGGTCAACAACAGGTGACCGTTTATTATATAGTGTTTACAACACTAACAGTGACATGAAACCGTTGCTATGGATTGTTGACGCCCAAGGCGACACTATTAACGAAAATCGTCAGAGTCTAGGTATTAATACTTGGGCCGATAAATGTACTTTTGCCAGCAACACTGAAGTTTACTGTGCGGTACCAACCAATTTAGAAACTGGGGCTGGTTTAGTTAGAGCGATTGCTGATGATAATAGTGACGAGCTTTATAAAATTGATTTAACCACGGGCACTAAAAAATTAATTGCGGCTCCCAATGGTAATTTTAATGTTCAAAATATCATGGTTGACGACACTCAAAGTCAATTAACTTTTTCTGATAAAAAAACCGGTTTACTCTACCAAGTAAAACTTAAATAAATAAAATTAGCTCACTTAAAAAACACCCCTCCTTAAATAAGTTAGCGGTGTTTTTTTATGTCTTTAAAAAAATTTTTACTCGATTTATTATTTCCTAAAAAATGTTACGGCTGCGGAGCTGATAATATTTGGCTGTGCCAAACTTGTTTAAATAAATTAAAGCCATATCAAGGTGAACTGCCTCGTGCTCTACAAAATACTCATGATTTAATTATCGCCGGTGAGTATAAGGATAAATTACTGAGCGATTTAATTATTGCTTTTAAGTTTGGTTTTAATCGAGAACTAGCTATTCCTCTTTTTATTTTTTTAAAATTAACTTTGGATAAAAAAATAATTATTGATACTTTAAGCGGACACTTATGGCAAAATATTTTAATTATTCCCGCCCCCTTGCATCGCCAGCGTCAAAAATGGCGCGGTTTTAATCAAAGTGAATTACTAGCCCGTGAAATTAGCAATTACTATAATTGGCCAATTAGTTTAGCTCTCGTTAAAATTAAAAAAACCACTAACCAAGCCGAACTTAAAGAAGCAGCTCGATTAATTAATTTAAGTAATGTTTTTAAATGGACCGGCGATAATTTAAACGGCCAAACCGTTTTATTGCTTGATGACATTATAACTAGCGGCGCTACCCTAAACGAGGCGGAACTGATTTTAAAACAGGCGGGCGCCAGTCGTGTAATTAAAGTCGCCCTAGCCAAAGGTTAAACGCTTGAATTAAGTAACAATTATGTTATACTTAAAACAATCCCAATTGATTAGCCCACCAAGTTAATTAGTTTTAATAACTATAATCTGCGAAGATTACTAAGGGAAAAACAATCTGAAAAGAGTTTTTTAAGGTTAATTAGACCTTAGAAAAAAATCGGGTGGAACCGCGAGATTATTTAATCCCGTCCCGGTCACTGCATAAATTAGTATTTGTGCTGTTACCAGGGCGGTTTTTTATTGTCCAAAAGTAAGAGCGATGACTAATTTATGACGGTTAACTCTAAACCCTATGTCACATGACCACGAATTATCGGAAGTAGAACTAAAGCGACATTCTTTAGCTCATCTACTAGCCACCGCTATCTTAGAAAAATACCCGGAAGCTAAATTAGCCATCGGACCCTCAATTGATAACGGTTTTTATTATGATGTTGATTTTGGCGATGTCAAAATTGTCGAAAGCAATTTGCGTGAATTTGAAAAACGCATGGCTCAACTGGCTAAGCAAAATCTTAAATTTGAACGCAGTGAGAAAAATATTGATGAAGCTTTAGCTGAAGCTCAAAAAAATAATGACACTTACAAAGCAGAATTAATTGCTGATTTAAAAACTAAAGGCGAAACCATTGTTAGTTTTTATACCGTTGGTACTTTTACTGACTTATGTCGCGGCCCTCACGTGGAAAATACCGGATCAATTAAACCCGGCAGTTTTAAATTAGATAAATTAGCGGGTGCTTATTGGCGAGGAGATGAAAAAAATAAAATGCTCACTCGAATTTACGGTCTAGCCTATAACACTAAAGATGAACTAGAGGCTTATTTAACTTTAATGGCTGAGGCCGAAAAAAGAGATCACAGGAAGCTTGGCAAAGAATTGGATATTTTCATGAATCATGAATTTGCCCCCGGGATGCCTTTTTTCTTACCTAAGGGTATGATTATTTTAAAAGAGTTAACCGAATTTGTTCGCCAATATTCTTATGGCGAAGGTTATCAAGAAGTTCGAACTCCTCAACTTTTAAACGCTGATTTGTGGCGAATTTCAGGACACTGGGATCATTATCAAGAAGACATGTTCTGTTTACATCACGTAGAAGACAATACTGATATGGGTTTGAAACCAATGAATTGCCCCGCTCACATGTTAGTCTTTAAAAATAGTATTAGATCTTACCGTGACCTACCATTACGAATTGCTGAGCTAACAACTTTATATCGTAATGAAAAATCAGGAACACTCCATGGTTTAACTCGCGTTCGCTCCCTATCTCAAGATGATACTCATATTTTTATTAGACCCGATCAAATTTTTAGTGAAATTTCCGAATTGCTTGGTAAGATAAAAATGATTTATAAAATTTTTGATTTAGAAATTGATGAAATTCATTTATCAACTCGACCCGAAAATTTCTTAGGTGAAAAAGCTACCTGGGACTCAGCCGAAACAAATTTAAAACAAGCCCTTGAATCAGCTGATTTAGCTTATAAAATAAATGAAGGTGATGGAGCTTTTTATGGACCAAAAATTGATGTTAAAGTTAAAGATGCTATTGGTCGTCAATGGCAATTAGCAACTATTCAATTGGATTATCAATTGCCCCAACGCTTTGAACTTAAATACACTGACAGCGACGGACAAAGTAAAACCCCAATTGCAATTCATCGCGCCTTACTAGGTTCCATGGAACGATTCTTAGGCGTGATTATTGAACATTACGCTGGAGCCTTCCCTGTTTGGTTATCACCAGTTCAAGTAAAATTAGTATCCGTGTCCGAAACGCATTTACCTTATTGCCAAGCTTTAGCCGAAGAATTTAAAGCCATGGGAATTCGAGTAGAAGTTGATGACCAAAATGAAACCGTGGGTAATAAAATTAGAAAAGCGGTTAACGAAAAAGTGCCTTATATGTTAGTTATTGGCGACATTGAAGCGGGTGCGCCTGTGTTATCAATTCGTGACCGTGGTTCAAGAGAAGCTCGAGAAATTGGCAAAGAAGATTTCTTTAAAGAAATAAAAGAAAAAATTGAGAACCATAAATAATTCTTTATAAAAAGACCGCGTTTAAAAACTATTTCCGACCCGGTCTTTTTATGATATTATAAATTATGTAGCTTAAGTCTAAATACAAAATACTATTTATGAAAAAATCAGCCAAAATATCCTTACTCATTATCGCTTTACTTATTATTGCCGGTTTAACTATGCTGTTATTTAAAACTCAACCCGCTCAAATACTGTTCTACAGCGATTCTTGTCCTCATTGTAAAATAGTTGAACAATATATCACTGACAACAAAGTAGAAAGTTATCTAGTGTTTCGTAAACTCGAGGTTTCCACTAACCCAAGTAACTCTCAATTACTGTCTAAAAAAGCCGCTATTTGCGGCTTACCAACTGCTAATTTAATCGTACCACTTTTTTTTGATGGCTCTAACTGCTTGGTCGGTGATCAAGATATTATAAAATATTTTTCAAGTAAAAAATAAAATGAAAAAAATAATTACACCACTACTTATCGCTTCGGCCACGCTACTCGCGTTACCAGCCAAAGCTGTTTGTCCTATCTGTATTATTGCGGTTGGAGCTGGCCTAGGTTTATCTCGTTATTTAGGAATTGATGACACTATTACTGGTCTTTGGATTGGCGGTTTAACTGTTGGCATGATTATTTGGACGATTAATTGGCTTAAGCCTAAAATTAAAAAAGTTAAAACTATCCCTTGGTGGAATCTTTTAATAGTAATTGCTTACTACGCCATGATTGCTTGGCCACTAACGACTCAAAATTTTATTGGTCACCCACTAAACGTTATCTGGGGAGTTGATAAAATTATTTTAGGAATTACTCTAGGTAGTGCTTTATTTTGGGGAATGAGTGAGCTTTACCTATACATGAAAAAAGAAAATAATGGACACGCCTATTTCCCTTTTCAGAAAGTCGTAATGCCAATTAGTGCTTTAGCTTTCTTTAGTTTAATCTTTTATTTACTCACCCGTTAAAAAATATGTCTGACAAAATAATGGAACTCGATGAAATGATAAAAAAGTTTGATGATCTTAAAAAAGACAACAAACTTGATTTATCTAGTGATCAAGATTTATCCATTGCCATCATGAATTTGGTGTCAATTGAAGAACATTTTTTCTTTACTGGCGCTAAAACTGGCAAACCGGAATATTATGACTTATTAAATGAAGTCAGAGAAATGCGTAAAAGTTTACTTAAGAAAATAATCAAAGATTATGAAGGTGAAGTTTGGTGCATTTCTAAGCATTTACTAGCTGCCTCCTATCGTTTAATGGAAGTTGGAACCAAAGCTCAGAGTCGAGACAATAAAGCTGAGGCGATTGAAATGTTTCAAAAATCCTATGATTTATATTCCCTGTTTTGGGGTTTAAATATGAAATTAATCGGCACTGATGAGATTAAAAAAATTGACGATGACGCTCTAAATAATACTGATACGGAAAAAAAAGGTTTTGCTGGTAAACTAGGGGCGTTGGTTAAGAAGGTTGTAAATTGCTGTTTAGAATAATTTACATAGACAGATATAAAAAATAAGCTCCACGGAATCGGAGCTTATTTTTTTTAACTATTAAATTGAGTAGTATCAAAGACCATGGCTTTAAGCGGATCAGTAGTAGGAGATAGCAAAATTAATTCCGAATTACCAAAGTGAAACAGATTCAAAACTTCTTTCCAATCTAAATTATAATAAGCGGCATAAATCATTTTACCAAAATCCCCGTGACCCACTAATAAAATATTTCCGTCTGAGTATTTGTCGCTAATAAATTTAAGTAAACCTTTAGCTCTAACTATAAGTTGCGGAAAAGTTTCAGCCCCATCGGCTTCTAAAAAATAAGTAACCGTGTCAGTTTTTATAATAGCTGGGGCGCATAATTTAGTAATATCAGCAATCTTTTCACCTGTTAACACTCCAAAATTTCTTTCAATTAACTCAGGTAAAATTTCTGGCGTCGGTAAATTTAGGGCTTCAGTTATTTGAAGAGCAGTAACATAAGCTCGTTTTAGCGGTGAACTATAAACTTTGTCAAAAGTTAAGCCGTGCTCTTTAATATAAAAGGCCAACTCTTTAGCCTGTTTTAAGCCTAAATCCGTTAGTGGTTCATCCCGATGACCATTTAATAAGCCACGCTCATTATCATGATCTTGCCCGTGCCTGACTAAATAAATATTTAACATAGTATTTTATCAATTATTTCCTTAATCCCCGTACCGGTTTTAGATGAATAAAAAATAATTTCATGATAACCAATCAACTCTTTAATCTTTTGACACTGAGTGGCATATTGGCTCTTTTTTATCTTATCAATCTTATTGGCAATTACTAAAATATTTTTATTACGACTTTCTAAAGTTTTAAGTAGTTCCATATCATCTTTAGTCGGACCAATGTTAGCATCAATAATTTGCACAATTAGTTTTTGTTCAAATTTTTGATTAAACATATACCAATTTATCAGTTCATGTAACCAGATTCGATCTTCCTTAGATAATTTAGCAAAACCATAACCCGGTAAATCGACAAGATAAAAACTTTCATTAATCAAAAAAACATTAAGGCCTTGAGTGCGGCCTGGTGAAGCACTGACAATCGCCAACCCTTTTTGTTTCGTTAAAGCGTTAATGGTGCTGGATTTGCCCACGTTAGAACGGCCAATAAAAGCAATTTGAGGAGTTTTATCTAAAAACACCGCGTCATCACCGACAGCTGTTTTAATAAATTTAGCGGATGTTATATTCATACTATTATTTTTTAGCAATCAATTGTGCAATTGTGGTTTAATTATAGGGTGAAAAAATAAAAAAAGCCACTAATTCCTTAATGGCCATTTTTGAAAAACAGTTAAGTTACGAAGCAATGATGCTAATATGACCAAATAAATCATTAGCCCAATTTTCAGGTCTAAGTTCCCGTTCTGGTCCACCATTGGCTTCAATTAACATTTCAAGAACTAAATCGTCGACCGGTCTAGGAAATCTTTCGGCACCTTTTAAAAGAAAGATTCCGTCATTTTCTACAACCACGGTAAATTTCTCCGACTTCTTTCCTTTGACCCCAAGGATTAAATTACCCTCTTTAATCATGGGCGGATCAAGCACAAAGCTAAAACCATTTTGATTTAACTCCGTCACTTTGTTTTTCAGTAAGCAATACACGGTTCTCTTTAGCATATATCAGAATTTAGAGTTTTTGGATAAAAATATTTTAATCTTTTTAAAGTCAGAAGTCAAACAAATTAGCTTATTTATCAGAATATTCAGTAGTCTCACCTCGCAAATAAGCCGCCAATTTAGTTAATTTAGTATCATCCGCTAATTTAGCATCGTGAGATGAAATGTAACCAGGATATCTATCAAAAATTAAATCTTTTTTATCAGCTGATTCGACTGGTTGCCACTTAGTCATGTCAGCAGTGCCATGCATCGGAAATAATTTAGCGTGCAAATAGTTAATGCCGTAACCTTCAAAGACTAAAGCGGTTCGGCCAACGTCAGGTAATTTAGCATCTAATAATTTAGCAACTTTTTTAGCGGCTATTACTAAAGCACTTAAAGCCTCGTCGGCAGTGTCAGCAAAATAACTCGGCTCATATTTTTTAGGAATAACCACTGTTACGCCTTCAGTGTTAGGAAAGATAGATAAAAAAGCTAAGTGGTTTTCATCTTCCCAAACTTTATGGCAAGGGACTTCGCCACTAACGATTTTATGAAAAATAGTAATGTCTTCCATAGATTTATAATTAAGTATTTATACTATATTATACAATATTTCGCATTTTATACGAAAGGCCTTGCGCTTTCGGTTTTGTTTCGGTATAATTAAATAGTAATAAATTATTAACTATATGCCCACTCTAACAAAAAAACAAAAAGAGGTTTATGATTACGTGTCTAATTGCATTAAAGAAAATGGTTACGCCCCGTCTCTACCTGAAATTCGTGACTATTTTCAAGTTTCTGCCATTTCCACGATTCATGAACACATTAAAACTTTAATAGACAAAGGTGTCCTAAAAAGAACTAAAAATGTTTCTCGAAGTCTAGAGCTAGTTGGTAAAAGAATTGCTGACATGATGGCGGTGCCCCTAGTGGGAATTATTGCCGCCGGCCAACCAATTGAAGCGATTGAAATCCCTGATGAGGTTATTGAAATCGCTAAAGACCGCCGCTTTCAAGATGGTGATCTTTACGCTTTAAAGGTTCATGGTAACTCCATGATTGGTGACGGAATTTTCGATGGTGATTTCGCCATCATTAAAAAACAAAATTATGCTGACAACGGCGACACGGTCGTGGCGGTAATTGATGATAATGAAGCAACCTTAAAACGATTCTATCGGGAGAAGAATCAGATAAGATTGCAACCCGCTAACCCCACCTTCTCACCAATCTTCCGCAAGGAAGTAGAAGTTAGAGGAATTGTTGTTAAAATAATTCGAGAGTTTCATCGCGCCGTTTAAAAGCAAAATGATTCTTATAAAGAAATAACTTGGTAACAGGTTATTTTTTTATTCTCCAAAAACCCTTGACATTATTCTGAGCTTAATCTATAATTGATAATAGTTATCAATTGATACTACTTATCATCTAAACAATATGACTATCAGTCCACAAGAAATAACTAAGCGCCTAGATAATTTCCGGCGAGTGAGTAGAGCTAAACGTTTACCTCTAACGCCACAAAAGCTAGAAATTTTCCGAATCATTGCTGGTTCTTGTTCACATCCCCAAGCTCAAGAAATTTACGAACAAGTTCAAAAAACTTTTCCTAATATTTCTATAGCTACTGTCTATAAAAATTTGATAAGATTTCAAGAACTCGGTTTAATAATCGAGATTCCCTTAATTGGCACGCCTAACCGATATGACGCCAAGTTAGATACTCACAGCCACGTCGTTGATACGATAAGTGGCAAAGTCTACGATTTAGGACCCAAGCTAATTAACAACAATCCCTCTCAAAAAATAATGGGCAAGTATGTAAAAAAGACTGATATTATATATTACCTATAAATCCAAAAATATGTTAAATATTGATTCTTTGGCCCCTGATTTTAAAAAAATAAAATCATACCATCAAGGCGATTTCAAAGACCTCAGCTTGTCCGATTATAAAGGCAAATGGCTAGTGTTCTTCTTTTATCCACGCGATTTTACTTTCGTCTGCCCGACGGAAATTCGCGGCTTCGCCAAAATGGAAACTGATTTTAAAAATTTAGATTGTGAGATTCTAGCGGCATCAACTGATTCGCAGTGGTCTCACAAAAGTTGGTTCGAGACTGATCTTCCGGAAGTAAAATATCCAATCATCGCTGACACCACCCAAGCTTTAGCTAAAGCTTATGGCGTATTAAACGAAACAGACGGTTCAGCCGATCGAGGATTATTTATTATTAATCCCGAAGGTCTTATAAAATATATTGTCGTGTCATCCGGCTCAGTCGGACGTTCCGTAACTGAGACACTTAGAGTTTTAAAAGCATTACAAAGCGGCGACTTATGCCCTGTAGAGTGGCATGAAGGCGATAAAACTCTAGGTAAAGCTTAAAATAAAAAGCCTTAAAAAGGTCTTTCGTTAGAAAGACCTTTTTTTATTTTGATCGAGCTTTTTTTACTACCTTGTATACCAAGGTAGTATGTGATATAATAATATTAACTAATAAATTTTTAAAAATATATGGAAGAAGAGTTTAAAAAATCTTTAGAAAATGCATCCGCTCAAATGCGTAAAGGCGTTCTGGAATTTGCCATTCTACTGGTTATTGCCAAACAAAAAACTTACGCCAATGAAATTATTTTACTTATGAAAGAAGCTAAATTAACCGTCGTTGAGGGAACTGTTTACCCCCTGCTCTCTAGGTTAAAGAATGCTAAATTATTAGATTATGACTGGGAAGAATCTAAATCTGGTCCACCTAGAAAATATTACACTTTAACCGATAAGGGCCAACAATTTTTAAACGGTTGCCAGGAGCAATGGGGCGTTCTAGAAAAAGCCATAACTAATTTAAAAAAATAACTATATGGAGAAAACTATTTCAATCAATTTAAGCGGCCAAAATTTTCTCATCGAAGAAGAGGCTTATAATAAACTGACTAATTATTTAGAAAATATAAAAAAACACTGTGGGGCTGGAGCCGATTCAATTGAAGTAATCGCAGATATTGAAAATAGCATGGCTGAAAAATTAAGATCATCACTTACTCCTTACAAAGAAGTGGTAACTTTAGCAAACGTTGATTCTTTAATTAAAATAATGGGAACAGTCGAAGATTTTGATCGAGAAATTGGAACAACTGATTCACATGATGAAGCCGAGCTACCTAAACAAAAAATCGAACGAAAGTTATATCGTGATACCGACAACGTTATTATTGGTGGCGTGGCTGCTGGACTCGGAAATTATTTCGACGTCGATCCCGTATTAATTAGAGTTATTTTTATTGCCTTAATTTTTGCCGGTGGCAGTGGAGTTATTATTTATATCCTGTTATGGATAGCTATGCCTGAGGCTAAAACCGCTTATCAAAAATTAGAAATGCAAGGCCAAGCACCAACACTCTCCGCTTTTAAAAATTTAACCAAAACTGGAAAACAAATTCAAGAAAATTGGAAAAAAACTTGGCAAAAAAGATCGGCTTTAGGAAAAATTATTAGCTTACCCTTAGTTATTTTAAATGGCTTAATTATATTTACTAAAAAAATTATTAAAAGTATTTGGCCAATTATAAAATTTTGTTTTGGTTTAGGGTTAATGTTTTTCTCATTCATTGCTTTTGGAGTAATCAGTGTGGGTAGTTTATTTATGCTGTTATACAATAATTCTAGCTACCAACTATCCTTTATTCCGATTGCTGAGCTAACCAGTTTACTGCCTTACACCTGGATGGTTGTGGCTGGTTTTTTATCTTTAATTATACCGACTCTATTAATTTTTATCGTTGGACTATCCATAATTATTAAGAAAAATATAACAAACATCGCTATCAGTTTGGCCTTAGTTGGCTTGTGGATGGTGTCTGTTATCTTTTTTTGTGCCATGTCTTTACGTTATCTTCCGGAAATAAAAAATAAATTTGACACCTATCCATTAATTTCTCAAACCGAACAAGTCATTGATTTAAAAGATGTAACCGAAATCGAGGCTAGTGGTAACCTGGTTAATATTTTAGTTAGTACTAGCACTAGTACTCCAGCTACTTTAAATGGTCGAATTGTCGATTTAAATAATATCGAAATAAATCGGATTGCTAATAAATTAATTATCAAAGAGAAGCCAATTGAAAATAATAAAATTTGTTTCGAATGCGACTTATACTCAGTTGAACTTAAAATTGCCACCAGTTCTAATTTAAAAATAGTCACCAGTAATGGGGCTTCAATAAATAACGAAATCAGCGAATAAGCTAGCTAGTATTTATAGAAACAAAAAAAACCCTCTTTCTATTTTTAGAAAGAGGGTTTGTTTTTTTATAAAACCTTAAAACTTAAAACTTCGGAACAATAAACAGGTGCTTTTTCCTGGCCCACCAAATAATTGGTGAGTCCAATCTGTACCGGTCAATGTGTAAACCATCAGAACAAGATTTTACTTTAGCAATTACGTTGTCGCCAAGATAGAAAAACGCTTTCTGTTTTTTCCCGGTTATAAAATTTTTATTAATCATGCAAAATCGAACTACCGCCTCTTCAGTGAGACTTAAGCTACCGATATCGCTACTCAAAGAAGAAAAATTTTTTAAAAATGTGCCATCAACAGCTAATTCATGTACTTTAAGCTGGGCGGGATTATTAACATTCATTAAAATTTTTAAACCCTTAAAATCAGGGTCAATATGACTAAAAACGTTCTTAGCTCGGTAAATTGTTGAGCTTTGAATAATTCCAACTACATGTAAAGGCTGCAGTCTGGCCCTGGTGGTTGTTTCCATTTTTTTTATTTTAAAGGTCTATACTCATAAACTGTCTGAAATAAGACTAGCACAAAATTTCTTATATGTCAATTGTTTAATCTTTTGGTTTATCTTCTATGTCTGTCAGAGATAAGACTTGTTCAATGCTATCACCTGATTGATAAATTACTAAATCATCAGCCGACATTTCCCAGGTTTTCTGAATCACATCCATAATTTTCCAAGTGGCTAAAATTTCTTCACTCGAAGCAAACAAGCTGTGGTCTGACTGAATCGCATCAAACAAAACTTGCTCGTAGGCCTCCGGTAATAAACTATAATATTCTTTAAAATTAAATTTCAAAGGATGTCGATCTACTTTATGATCATAGCCCGGACTTTTAGTCCACAAACATAATTCCACGCCTTCATCTGGCTGTAATTTTAAAACTAATTGATTAGCTTCGTGACTAGCATCTTTTTTATATAAAATTTTTATCCCCGTAAATTTTTCACTTAACGATTTACCCGTAGTCAAAACAATTGGCACGCCCTGCCATCTAGGGTCATCAGATTCCAGAGTTAAGGATACAAAAGTTTCAACAGTACTACCATTATTATTAACTTCTTGCTGATAAGCGGCGTATTGACCCCGTTTAACATTATCGGTAACCGGCTCATCAGTTGATAAATGTAAATTTTGTAAAGCGGCTAAACGTTGTTTAGGAATATCCGTTAATTTAAGATCGAGAGGAATATCCATTAAAGTTAAGGCAGCTAATTGTAATAAATGACTCTGCACTAAATCGCGAAGGGCGCCAGTTTGTTCATAAAAAATAGCCCGCCCTTCAATCCCAATATTTTCCGTAGCCACAATTTCAATTCGTTCAATAAATTCTTTATTCCAAGTTCGTTTAAATAAAGAATTATCCTGACGAAACACGATAATATTTTGAGCAGTTTCCTTAGCTAAATAATGATCAATTCGATAAACTTGATCGGGTGCAAAATATTTATTGATGTCAGTTGTAAGTTCCTTGGCGCTAGCTAAATCAACTCCGAACGGTTTTTCTAATAACAATTTAGTATTAGGTACTTTGGCTAAACCAGAAAGACCAATCGCTTCGATAATTGGTTGAGAAATTTGAGGTGGTACTGATAAATAAAATAATCGTTGAGCGGGTTCAGAAAAATTTTTTTCAATCTCCTGTAAATGTTTATCTAATTTAATATAATCGGAGACCTCCGTTAAATTCATGGCCCACAATTCTAAATTATTGCTAATCGTGACTGGGTCCTTAGTTTTTGCCAGTAATTCCGTAACCGATAAATCATTCTGCCGGGTAACACCAACAACCTGATACTGATCAGGCAGTTCTCCAGCGGCGGCAATGCGACTGATCGCTGGTAACAACTTACGTTTCGATAAATCTCCAGAGATACCGACAATAATAATAATGGTTGGCTGATTATTTTTTTTCATTTTATTTATTAATCTTAAAAACAAAGGAAGCCACAAGGCAAATCGCCATCTAGATACCATTTATTTTCGAACTTAACGATTTTAATAATTTGTCCTGAGGCCAGTTTACAAACACCCGTATCATCTGTTTGGCTAATTAACTGAGCACAACCACGAAACGCGTAGTAATTATCAAAAGTACTATGAGCTTTATTTAAAGTTATTACCTGATAACTACCAAAGATTATTAGAGCGACTAATATAATCCCAGCAATAATCAGTTTATTTTTATGTTTTTTGAGTTTCATATACCTATATTATAACACTTCTTACCCAGACAATAAACTTTTACAGACACTAATTTAGGGGTATTTTTATAATTTACATAAGGGTAAAATAATGCTAAAATTAAAGGAGAATAATAGCTAACCATAGCTAATATATCAAAGAAATTTAAAAAATTAATAAACAAATATATGATTAAACTTAATCCTTATTTAAATTTTTTAGGTCACACCGAAGAAGCTTTTAATTTCTATAAATCAGTTTTTGGTGGTGAGTTTGTAATGTTTCAACGTTTCGAAGATGTTCGTAACTTACCAGAAAAAGATAAAATGACCAGAACTGATTTAAAAAAGTTAATGCATGTATCTCTTAAAATTGGCGACAACCTACTTATGGGCACCGATGCGTTAGAATCTCTAGGACACACTGTTACTGTCGGAAATAATCTTAGTTTATCAATTACTGTCGACTCCAAAGAAGAAGCTGATAAATTATTTAAAGCCTTAGGCGTTGGTGGCGCTATCGCAATGCCAATGATGGAAATGTTTTGGGGGTCATATTTTGGAATGATCGACGATGCTTACGGTATAAAATGGATGATTAGCTTTGATCACGCTAATACTTAATACTACTTAAAAAAAGAGCGACTAAAATCGCTCTTTTTTAATAGATTTACTTATAGTTGTTATTAAGGTAAAGTTTAAGTATGAAAAAAATTATTTTAATACTTTCCTTGCTAGCAGTTGCTATTCCATTTATTAAACCTAACGCTACTTATGCGGCCGGGGAAAGATCTGGTTATATTTTGCTCCAAGTTGAAAAGAATGGTGAAGCTTGGTATGTCTATCCGCAAAACGGAAATAGATATTTTCTCGGTCGTCCGGCCGATGCTTTTAATATCATGAAAAAACTAGCCCTAGGCGCAACTCATAATTATATTAATAGCACTAGTGTTTTTCCCGCTAGACTTAGTGGCATGATTTTACTGGACGTGGAACGAAATGGTGAAGCTTATTATATTTATCCCAAAGATAATAAAAAATATTATCTAGGACGCCCAGCTGATGCTTTTAGAATTATGAGTCAACTTGGACAAGGAATTTCTAATTCTGGACTTAGTGCTATTCCCGTTGGACAAATTAGTAATGTGGTTTCAACTCCCCCAACAGGAAGCGACCAGGTTATTTTACAAAATGTCTTATTTACTTCCCAAGCTCCTTTTAGTCGGTGGATTGATTTACGTCAAGAAGATGGCTGCGAAGAAGCTTCTTCTTTTATGGCTGTTAAGTGGGCGCTTGGTCAAACTTTCACTAAACAAAATGCCGAAGACGCCATCACTGGTAGCTCTGGATATACTTTAAAAAAATACGGTGAATACCGCGATGTATCTTCAATTGATACTCTTAACTGGATAATTAAAGATTATTTCAAATATCCAAATGCGGCTCAGAAAAAAAATGCCACCAAAGCCGAAATAATCAACGAATTAAGCAAAGGTAATGTGATTATCGCCCCAATGAATGGTCAGGCCTTACATAATCCTAATTTTGTTCAACCAGGACCACCACATCACATGCTGCTGATTAAAGGTTATGATCCAATAAAAAATGTCTTTATCACTAATGACCCCGGGACTCGGAAAGGTGATTCTTATGAATATAACGCTGATCTTTTATACGGTGCAATTCGTGATTACGCTACTGGTCTTTTAGTTCCTGATACCGCTGTTAATAAAAATATAATTGTCGTTTGGAAATAAAATTTAAAAACTTTTAGCAAAATAAAAAATCCTGGTTTTACCCAGGATTTTTTTATTAAACTATAACTTAAGTTTATAATTAATTAATAATTGATTTAAAGGCGGCCAGTGACGCACTGTCAGAATTAACTAACCAATTACCATCAGCTCCATTTTGATTAAACCAGACCCAACCAACGACGCTTGGGTAGTTTTTAATCTGAGCTCCCATATCGAGAATCCATTGGGCTTTTTGAGCACTTGGAACCGAAGCCGTAGAAAGAATATAAACCGGCTTATTATATGAAGCTAACGAATTCATAAGTGAAGCAGGAAAAACCTGACTCCAGGTCTTACTATCAAAGTTAAATCCATCTACAGCTACGTAATCAACGTAAGCATCACCTGGATAATAAACATTAATTGCATTAGCCGCCGTATTTGGAACTGATACATTATTTACATCCCAAGCAAATTTTACATTAGTTGCACTAGAAAAAAGATCATGAACATGTCTCCATGCGTTAATTAATTTAGTTGGTGTATTATTGCCAACAGTGCCATCCCATGGGTCCCAATTGCCATTCATTTCATGAAAAGGAGCTAGCATAACTGAAGCACCACTAGCCTGAGCATCGGCGGCAAAAGTTTTAATATAGGCATCGGAATCACCAGCGTTAATTGAATCAAGGGTTACGCCATATTGTTCCCAAAATATAACAAGGGTTTTGCCTGAAGCTTTAAGCTGTGTCGCTAGAGCGGTTGGAAAGTTATCACCCCAACCAACAAAAGTCGCTTGCATATCAGCCGTATTGCCAACTGACTGCTCAAAAGCTGTTAAATTATCCGAAGTACCAGAGCCAAGAAATACTCCCCATTTAAGGGTTGAGTTTGGTACGGTAACTGGTGGTGTCACGATTGGTGGGGTAGTCGTCGGAGTTACCACTGGCGGAATTACAATTGGTGGTGTAGTCGTCGGAGTAGTAACTGGTGGCGTAACAATCGGTGGAGTGGTGGTTGGAGTAGTAACTGGTGGTGTCACGATTGGTGGAGTCACTGGGGTGGTAGGTTTTGTCCATGAATGATTCCAATCATTATGATTAGACCAGCCCCAATTTTGAGAACTCCCATAATTTGGTTTAGCCATCGCTGCGCCGTTTGTTGTTTGCGCTTGTCTTCCCCAATTAGTGGAAAAATTATTTGTGTTTGAATTACTTGTCGTTGAGTCTTGTGAGTTAAAATTTCGACCACCATTTCCAGACCAAGCAAGCGTTGGAGTTGGACTGATAAGTAGTCCTTGTAATAAAATGCTTAAAGTAAAAATGCCTATACTAATTACCGATAGCCACTTCAGCTTAAATTTTTTATGATGCATATCTTTTTCGTTGTATTTATAATTATAAACTGGTTTACTAAAAAAAGATTTTTATTATAATAAATTATTTTTAATGAATAAACCTAGCTTTGTGTTCTTTTTTTAATTTTATTTATAATTACAAATTAAATTAATTAATAAAAAGTTAAAAAAGTATAGCACATTATTCCCTATTTTAAAAGTCTAAAGTGACTATATTCATCATTTTAACTAAGATTAAAGATTTTCAAATAACTAAACTATTAGCTCACGGAGTGCTCATAAATTATAATTATAAAATAAATAATTCATCAGTTTAAAAAGCCCTATTTTAGGCTTATTTCTGTTTCAAGCTAATAAAATAATAAAACTTAGCAGACCTTAGTCCATTGAAAAATAGTTAAAATAATGCTAAAATATAGGAATGTCAAATCCTAAAATAAACCACAATATTAAAGAAATACCCAAGAAACCGAGTATTTTTAGCTTACTTTCACCCTATAAAGTAATGCTGTTTTTTCTAGTAATTCTAGCTTTTGTTAGTAATGGCTTAAGTCTGTTTATTCCTAAAATTATTGCTAGTAGTATTGATGCTTACACCGCCGGTAATTTTATAATTGATAAAATGGTAATTGAGTTTTCCCTGGTATCAATTCTAATTTTTATTTTTACCTACTTACAAAGTGTTGTGCAAACTTATGCCTCTGAAAAAGTTGCTCGCGATATGCGAGCTAAACTATCAGCTAAAATATCAAGGCAGAGTTATGAATTTGTTCAAACAGCTGAACCTTCAAAATTACTAACTAATCTAACTTCAGACATTGATTCAATTAAGCTGTTTGTTTCTCAAGCTATTGTCTCAATTATTTCATCATTGATAATTATTATTGGAGCTAGTGTTTTACTTATCATGATTGATTTGAAACTGGCCTTAGTGGTGTTAACTATTATTCCAATCATTGGTGGCTCCTTCTTTTTAATTTTTTCTAAAGTAAAAACTTTATTCTTAAAAACTCGTGAAGTAATTGATGCTTTAAATAAAACCATTAACGAAAGCATTTTAGGCGCTGGTTTGATTCGTTTAATTAATTCTCAACAAAGTGAGTATAAAAAGTTTTTAGAAGTAAATACCAATGCCAAAAGTTTAGGCTTACAAATACTCGCTCTGTTTGCCAGTTTAATTCCAATTATTACCTTTGTGGCCGGAATGGCAACTTTAGCCATTTTATATTTAGGTGGGCATTTCGTAATTAGTGGTGCTATGTCACTGGGTAATTTTACAGCCTTCTATAGTTATTTAGCACTCCTTATTTTCCCAATTATAATTATTGGTTTTATGAGCAACGTAATTGCTCAAGCATCGGCTTCATATGAACGTATCTTAAAAATTTTAGAATCCGAAGAACTCAGTCCCAGTGGAACTTTAAAAGAAAAACTTCACGGAGATATCACCTTCGAAAACGTTAGCGTTTTGTATGGTGAAAAATATGCCTTAAAAAATGTATCTTTTTCTCTAAAAGCTAAAACTAAAACAGCTATTATTGGGCCGACAGCGGCTGGTAAAACCCAGTTGCTCTATTTACTAACTGCGCTGATTAAACCTGATAGCGGAGCGATTAAATATGATGGCCAAGACATTAATGTCTATGACCCCGAATCACTTCACAACCAAGTAGGCTTTGTTTTTCAAGATAGTATAATTTTTAATTTAAGTTTAAAAAATAACATTGCTTTTAGTAAGACCGTCACTGATGAATCCTTAAAAAAGGCAATTGAGGCCGCCGAAATTTCTGATTTTATAAATTCTCTGCCAGACAAATTAGAAACAATTATTTCAGAACGTGGTACTAGTTTATCCGGTGGGCAAAAACAGCGCTTAATGCTAGCTCGAGCCTTAGCCCTTAACCCTCAAATATTACTGCTGGATGATTTTACAGCTCGAGTAGAT
>Ga0302215_10001248_pt1 | contig 18353 bp, 8 predicted proteins | sample II_Fen_N3_1_FD_194580 | JGI IMG/M metagenome (GOLD analysis project Ga0302215, IMG submission 194580) | Peat permafrost microbial communities from Stordalen Mire near Abisko, Sweden - II_Fen_N3_1 | ecosystem: Environmental > Terrestrial > Soil > Wetlands > Permafrost | place: Sweden: Abisko...
CAGCTTCAGGAACAACACCTTACATAATCGGTGCCTTGCGAAATGCCCGTAAAAATGGAATTCTGACAGCATCAGTTTCGTGTAATCCCGATTCACCTGTTTCACGGGAAGCAGAAATAAAGATTGAAGTGATTGTAGGTCCTGAGTTTGTGACGGGAAGTACTCGTTTGAAGTCAGGCACTGCGCAAAAACTTGTATTAAATATGATTACAACGGTTACCATGATAAAACTCGGTCGTGTGAAAGGGAATAAAATGGTAAATATGCAACTGTCAAATGCCAAATTGGTTGATCGTGGAGCAAGAATGATTGTTGAGGAATTGGGATTGGAATATGAGCAGGCAAAATCGATTTTAACGATTCATGGCTCGGTTAAAAAAGCTATAGAAGCGTTTAATAATCAAAAATCATAAAAAATAAAACTATGTTTTAAAACATGAATGCAAACGTTTGCAGAACAAACAATTTTTTGTTTATTTGCACTTTCAAATAACGATAATTTTATATTTATAAAGTTTGCATGCAAAGAATACTCTAATACAAACAAATAAATCAATTTTATGAAAAAAATCTTTCTTTTATTTGTAAGTTTCATATGTTTGATCCAACTTAGTTATGGACAGAAAGTGACCATTACGGGAACGGTAACATCTAAAGATGACGGAATGCCTATCATAGGTGCATCTGTAATCGAAAAAGGAACTTCAAACGGAACTGCAACAAATTTTGATGGTGTTTATTCCATTTCGGTTTCGGATGGTGCAACCTTAATTTTCAGTTATATTGGAATGGATAAAGTGGAACGTAAAGTTTCAGGTTCTTCCATGAATGTTGTGCTTACTTCAAATTCTGTGTCTATTGAAGAAGTAGTAGTAACAGCCATGGGAATAAAGCAAGAAAAGAAAAAATTAAATTTTGCTGTTCAGAGCGTAAATTCTGAATCAATTACAGAAAGTCATCCTGCGAATTTTATTAACTCATTGCAGGGGCAGGTAGCTGGTGTAAGTGTCACCAACTCTGGTGGTTCACCTAATTCCGGTTCCCAAATTATTATCCGAAGTATTTCATCAATTAATAGTGCTCAAAACAACCAACCTTTGTTTATACTCGACGGGATGGCTGTTTCGGGCGGTCCGGCTGATATAAATCCTAATGATATTGAGAATATTACAATTCTGAAAGGTGCTGCAGCATCCGCATTGTATGGTCAGGAAGCTGCTAACGGAGCAATTATGATAACCACAAAGCAAGCCAAATCCGGTAAGTTATCAGTTTCGGCAAATGCTGGCTGGCAATGGGATAATGCAGTCAGAGTTCCAAAATTGCAATCAATGTATGGTCCCGGATCTTTGGGATTTTATAAACCTGAAGCAAGTGGAGGCTTTGGTGGTTGGGGCCCACTGCTGAATAGTAATGAAACTATTTATGATAATATCGGAAACTTTTTCAAAACAGGTTTATATCAAAAATATGACTTGAGTTTAACCGGTGGAAGTGATAAATTTCAGGTATTTGCTTCAGCCAATTATTCAAGCAATGAAGGAATTGTTCCAAATGATTATTTAAACAAGTCCGGTATTATGGTCAAGGGAAGTTATCAAATCAGTAAACGACTTTCCGTAACCATGATGGCAAATGTGGTAAATAATACATCTCGAGGAGCGACTGGAGTCAGTACAGCTTACTCGTGGCCAATTAACGATGATATAACAAATTACAAGAATGTAGATGGAACTCCACGTTTTCGGTATTTAAGCGAAAAAGATAAAGCCAGTTCTCCCATAAGTCCGCTATGGAGCAGATATATGGATTCAGGAGTCAATTCTTCAACACGAAATATTTTACAGGGCTCAGTCAGCTATAAAGCTTTTAAAGATTTTGAAATTACCGGACGTTTGAGCATGGATCAAAATGATTATTCTTACGATGGTTATACTGTACCACGATTTGATGATTCCTATATCTTACCTGAATTGGATACAGCATCGCCTACATATCAAACTGATTTGGCAGCACAATATTTATCCCCTTATTTAACTCAGAAGCAATTAGATAATATTGATAAGAATCTGCTCGGGAGTTATACCTATTCACAAAGTTCGAGCAAATTATTGAATGCTTCCGCTATTGCAACCTATAAAATTAAAGTATCAAAAGATTTGGATCTGGAATTACTCGCCGGAACTGAAATTAAAACACGAAATGCAACATCATCTTCATTGGCCGGTCGGGATTTTATTGTGCCGGGAATTTACAGCATTTCGAATGTGAGTGAAATCTTAGGTGTAAACGATGTTGCATTAAACCATTCAGGACGTAGAAATGCGGGAGTTTTTGGAGAGTTCAGGGCTGATTATAAAGGAATTGCTAATCTGAGTGTGACTTCGCGTTGGGATTGGTCGTCGACATTAGCAGTGGAATACAGTCCGTATTATTATCCTTCGGTTACTGGAGGTATAATTTTTTCAGAATTATTCGATATTAAAAATGATTGGTTCTCATACGGAAAATTACGAGGAAATTGGGCAAAGGTGGGAAAAGATGCCCCTTCACCTTATTTATTCGATAGAAAATATACACAATATCCTACTTTACCCGATGGTGGTTATGGAGTAGATCCTTCTATGTCTGTTGCCAGTCTTTTAATTCCTGAAATGTCTAACTCCTGGGAAATTGGACTTGAAACACGATTTTTCGACAATAAAACACATTTAGATGTTGCTTATTACTCAACAGGTGTTGATAATCAGATAGTAACAGTAAGAGTTTCACCTGCTTCCGGCTATATTTTACAAACCAGAAACGAAGGAAGTATTGAAAATCATGGATTGGAAATTACATTGGATCAAAATATCTATAAAAACAAAGATTTTTCCTGGACAGCTGCTGCTAACTTCAGTCTAAATAGAGGAGTTGTTGTTAGTTTGCCTGATGGGATAGTTGAAATTCAGGGAACCCAATACGGTGATATTTTTCCGACATCCTATTTAAACGGTTCAACAACTGCTATTTCCGGAAAGGATTATTTGAGAACAAGCGATGGGAAAGTGATTTGTACACCTGACGGATTACCAAAAATTAACCCAACAAAAAGTGTTGTAATAGGTAACCGGGAACCCGATTTCTTACTCGGATTATCCACGAAATTACAATATCGTGGATTCTCGTTAGGAATGTTGTTTGATGGACGTAATGGTGGTGATGTGGTCAATGTTACTGGACGTGGTTTGTGGTCAAATGGTCAACACAAATCGCTTGAATTTTATCGTGGACGACAAGTTGTTTGGGATGGTGTGGTTCAACAAACCGATGGAACTTATATTAAGAACACTACACCAATTGTGTTGGATTATCAAACCATTACCAATTATTATACGGCTGTTAGTTCCAATTTTATTGAGGATGGTTCTTATATTCGTTTAAGTTATCTGACATTGGGATATGATTTTTCGAAATTAATGAAGAGAAACAGTCCGATTACAAGCTTGAAATGCTCATTAACCGGAACTAACCTGTTTTTGCTGACAAAATATACCGGCAGTGATCCACAGCTTAATGCAAGTCCGACAAGTGGTGGCACCGGTTCTATGGGAATTGATAATTATGCTGTTCCTAACACCAGAGGAATAAACTTTACAATTAATGCCAACTTCTAAAAAAGATAAGAACAATGGACTCAATACAAAAATTTAAAAATTATAAGATAACATTATTCTTGGCTGCACTGGTTTTATTGTTTAGCAGTTGTCAGGATTGGTTGGATGTAAATACAAGTAAAGATACACCGACATCTGTACCTGCTGATCAAACTTTACCACTTGTTATATTCTATGCTTCTCAGATATGTTATGATCATGCAGAATACGGAATTTATTTGTCACAAGCATTAACCACAGGTGGTCGTAGCCAAACTGGAGTTTATGCCTACAAAAGTGGTTGGGAATTTCTATCTATGAATCGTCATCCACAATGGCGACGCCATTTTTACGATATTGGTGTGAATGTAAATGGAATGATAGCTCAAGCTGAAAAGATAAATTCAAAAAACTTTATCCTAATTGGTCGCACTATTGAATTGCAATCTACTTTATTGACTACTGATGCTTTTGGTGATATGCCGTTATCTCAGGTTTATAAATCAAATTCTCCATCGTACGATACACAAGCTTCAATTTACGATTGGATGCTGAAAGAGGCTGATGATTTAATTGCTTTATACAACGATGACGCGTGGATTAATAATCCGACAAATAAAACAATTACCCAAAAGATGGATCGTATTTTTGCGGGTGATATGGGCAAATGGCGTGCTTATACAAAGGCACTTAAAGCCAGAATCTTGCTGCGAAAATTGCCTAACTGGGAAAATACGCAGGAAAACTGTGATAAAATTATTACTGCTGTTGATGATGCATTAAATGATCCGTCGTATGCAGATGCCATTTATAAATACGATGGTGGTTCTACAGAAAAAAATTGTCCATGGGGACCAGCACAACCCAAACTGAATTTAGGATGGGCTCAGGCTCGTGACAATTTGCTTACAGATGCAGTTCCTTCTAAATTTTTGACCTTTGCTCTGTTTGGAAGTTATGTTACTTTTACTCAATCAAGAGGATATGCATTAGATCCTCGTGCAGAGCAATTAATGACTCCACGAATTGATGACAAGAGTGTTCAGACTTTACGTTATCTTGATAATAATATTGGGATGGCTACATCGATGAAAATAACATATTATCCTGACTTATACGCCGCTCAGGGTGGGAATCCATATTCAAAAAATAACGGATATATATTATTGATGTCACGGGAAGAATTGCTTTTTATGAAAGCGGAAGCTCAGTATTGGAAAGGTGATAAAGCTACTTCATATAACACTACTGTTGATGCAGTAAAAATTAATATGGCAAGAGTGGGTGTGACAACAGACACTCCTAATAAATTAACGTATTATAATCGTTTCTTTCAAATTCGTCTACCGGGCGAAACATTATTCACTATAGCCGATTTGATGCAACAAAAATATGTTGCCATGTATATGCAGCCAGAATTGTGGAATGATGTTCGGCGTTATAATTATAGTAGTAAGACAAATGGTATTGCTTACGATGGTCAGTTTGTATATACAATAAAGACTTGTCACGATGGATCGAGAAATGTAAATCCTGCGAATTTCTCAGTGGAATATTCTTTAACGCGTCCATTTAATTTATACGATGCCTATTGGAATACACCTGAAGCTTTTGGCGTAAATGCGAAATTCTCACCAAATGCTTGGATAACAAGGTTGAATTACGATCCTGAAACGGAAGACAAATATAATAGGGCAGAGTTGGAACGTTTGGGAGCCTATAAAAATCCTGAATGGTTGAAGAAACGGATGATTTGGGCTTATAAAAATAATTCATACGTTACAAGTGCGGATGCTACAGAATGGAAATAAAAAGAACAATGAAAAAATCAGAAAATATGAAAAAGATTCAAATCGTTGCAGTCATTTTAATGTCTATGCTGACTTTTTCGGCATGCGATATAAATGATACTTTAGATCAGGATGTCATTGTTGGAAATATGGCTCCGCAAGTTTACTGGGAAGTTGCCAGTAGTACAGTTACAGCAGGCAGCAATGTGCCATTTACCGCTCAATACTATTCAACAAGTGATGCCAAAATTGATCATTTGGAAGTTTGGTATAATATGAGAGAGCAAGAGTCCAAAACAGTTAACTGCCCGTGGACAACTTCCATGGTGTTTAATTTTACTTCAACAACTTCAGTTGAAAAACGAATTTCTCAAAAAATAAGTGAATATCCTCATCTCGAGACTAATTGGTCAGATGCATTAAGTGCATATACTTTTACAGCAACATTTCCAACCAGTAATACACTGGCTTCCATTTCGTGGATAAAACCTACCAGTTTTGATTCTACTAAAATGGTGAGCTATTTTGGAGCTGGATTTATGCAACATTTTAAAGATAGCCTTTATTCTAAGATGCAAGCGGTCGATTTCCAAAAGATGTATCAGGGACTTAATTTAGTATCAAATTTCAAAATATATTTGGATTCCACTTTTAACAATAATACAGGTAAATATGATTATCATTTTCCGGCAGATGCTAATGGAAATATGCCCGTACCTGATGCAATCAGAGTTATTTATCAGTCAATACCTTTTCCCGATTTAATTATGAATACGTCAAATGCTAATTACGAAGTTGAATTTTCACGTTCGTACTCCATAGACGCTAATTTAAAAGCTGTTGATGCAAAAGGTGTGGTGGGAACTGCCATTAAAACTACTATTTCACTAAATTAAAGAAAATCAGTATGAATACAATACAAAAAATCAAGTACTTAGGTGTTGCATTTGTTGTTAGCCTTTTTTCATTTAGTTGTATAGATGAACTTCCGCTTGTAGAAAATCTGCCAAATCCGGATGTCGCTTTTACTTACTCAGTCATCGACAATACATATCAAATTGATTATTATGTTGGTGCAACAGTTCAATTTGTTAGTAGGTCAGCAGCTCAGGGAACGTGTAGCTGGGATTTTGGCGATGGAACTACTGCAGAAGGCACTACTGTTACACACAAATACGCTGTTGCAGGTACATACTCCGTTAAATTGACGGTTTCAGGTTCGGGTTCGTTGGCTCAAAATATCTTAATAAGTGACATTCGACCAATCATGAAATTGAATCCAATTGATGGTGGCTTATGCGAAGTATTGTCAACTTATGTAAGTTTTAATGTAGAATTGCCTAATCCGGAAACGCTTACAGAGGAATATAACTGGACATTTCCCGCCGGAACATTGGATGAATCTGGAGCTGCAAAAGAATCATTTGTTGGTAAAGATCCCGGTAAAATTAAATTCTCAAATGTAGGTTCACAAACCGTTAGATTGAAAGTTGTTTTGGGTGGACGCCTGTTAGAAGAAAGCACTCTAAACGTACAAGTTGCCTATAATTCAACAGTTCCAACTTTATATTATGCAGTTAAAACAGGAAATATAATGGCTTTAAAACTGGTTGGAACAGCACCAGTCGGTATGCAAATTAATCCTTTCGATTTAGGTGTAAAATCAGGACAACATCCACTTAATATTTTATTTAACGATACATCATTATACGTATTGGATTGTGGAAAGCAATTTACTTATGTAAACGATGTGGATGGTAATCAGGGTGATGGAAGAATAACAATATTGTCAAAAGATGGAGGTAAAGTAGAAACTATGTTGACAAACATCGGTGCTGCATTTGACGATCCTTATTATGGATATATTGAAAGTAACAAGCTTTATTTTGCTGACAGAAATACAGGTTTTGCAACAATAGGTTTAAGTGAACGAAATAATTCATTCTCACGGGTAAGTTATCCTTATTATGTGCAAAATGCAACGTTGGGATACTATGGTCAGGGTTTAAGTTTTGGTGCAATGAATGCCGGATTCGGGAAAATTAATGGAGTTTGGTATTGGTGTAAAACATATAATGGTAATGGAATTTTCCGTTTTACCGATGCTGATATACTTCCTGCTCCTATCACCGGAAATGGTGTTCTTCCTGCATCTAAAGTTGCATTAGATGGAATGTCACCTAAATCATTTGTATGGGATTCCAAAAATCAGGTCTTATATTTCACTATTTACGATACAGGTTATGAAGGATTGTATCGATGCACATTAGCTCAATTAAATGCTATTTTGTCCCGAACTGACCTTGCTCCATACAAATTAACTCTTGCAAATGGGAAAACTGTAACTCCAATAACTGAAGCAGGAAAAGGCGAAGGTGCAGCGGGTGAATTTATTGGTATTTGTCAGTTGGCTCTTGATGAAAATGATGGTTCAGTTTATTTTGGTTTGCGGTCGGCTGATGCAACTGTAAAATCAGGATTAATGCGATATAATCCTGCATCAGGAAAAATTGAATATGTTATTCAAGGTGTCGAAGTATATGGTGTTGCTGTAAATAAAACAAAATCGAAATTATTTTAATGAAATTCCTTAATTCCAGAATTGGAATAAGAAAGATAAATAAGTATGTGGAAAAGCAATAAATCAGGTTTAAGAAAACTGAACAATAGTATCATTAACTTCACTTTTGGTGTTGCCATTATGATTTTCGTTCTGTTTTTTGCCGTCCAACTAGTTTCAGCTCAGTCACCAAAACGTGAGATGCGTGCAACATGGCTTACAACAGTTTGGCGGTTAGATTGGCCAACAGTGACTGTTCCTAAAGCTACCGGAACAAACGATGCAGCCCGACAGGCAGCAATTCTACAGCAAAAAAACGATTTGATTTCGATATTGAATTCTTTGAAAGCTGCCAACATGAATGCTACTTTCTTTCAGGTTCGAAGTATGTGTGATGCCATGTATCAATCATCTTATGAGCCCTGGAGCTCATTTATTTCGAGCGAACGTGGTGCCGATCCGGGTTATGATCCGTTGGCTTTTGCCATTGAAGAGTCTCATAAACGGGGAATAGAATTGCATGCATGGTTAAATCCATATCGTTATTCGACTTCTTCGACAACACATGGCGAATTACCAACTGATTATTACAATACGCATCGGGACTGGTTACTTGCTTACGATAGTTATACAAAAATTCTCAATCCGGGATATCCACAAGTTGTTACGCAAATAAAAAAGGTTATTGGCGAAATAGTCAATAATTATGATGTTGATGGAATTGTTTTTGACGATTATTTTTATGCTTATGGTGGAACAAGTGCTGTTTTGGACTCTACTGCACAACGGTTATATAAACCGATTGGTAAAAATCTGAATGACTGGCGACGTGAAAATGTAAACGTTATGATTGCAGCTGTCTATGATACAATTCAGAAAGTGAAACCTTATGTAAAATTTGGTGTGTCTCCTTTTGGCACATGGACTACTGATGCCGCAGTTGCTGCAAGCCGAGGTATACAGTTACCATCAGGTGTAGGTACCACAGGAAATATGTATGCTGAGATCTATTGTGATCCATTAGCTTGGCTTGAACAAGGAACTGTGGATTATATATCTCCTCAACTATACTGGACAACTTACAGTGCTTATCCTTATGGTCAGTTGGCATCATGGTGGTCAACAATTTCAAATCGTTTTGGTAAACATTTTTATTCCAGTCATTCACTTTCTGCTTTAGCAGCACAAGCTCCAGCTTCCGGAGTAATAAAGATGCAAAACGAAGAAATAAGTACAAATTCACTGTCTACGCTCGAACAACAAACACTAAATAGAAAAATTAATTCACAAAGTTTTCGGGCACCTCAGGTAACTGATTTTGCACCTTCTGAAATTGCTTTGCAGGTTAACTTTAACCGCACCAGTGATGTAAATGATGCGCCCGGAAGTGTGTTTTATGCGACTGATAATACAGTAAATACAGCCGGTTTTATCAGTTATTTAAACCAGAATGTTTTTACTCAGTCGGCGCTATGTCCTGCAATTAGTTGGAAACCTGCTAACAATCAATCGTTGGTTGAAAATATGAGCCTGTCAGGCCAGACTTTAACTTGGTCGTATTCCGGAATAAATGTTCGATATTCAGTTTATGCTGTTCCAATTGCAAACAGAAATGATGCTTCTGTATTTTCTTCCTCGAAGTATTTATTAGGAGTTACTTATAGTCCACAATTTGAACTCCCTTCAACTGTAAGTTCAGCAACTCATAAAATCGCTGTTTCTGTATTGGACCGTTATGGAAATGAATTTTCACAACGAATTTTAGGAGAAAGCGTTGAAACATTAACACCAACAGATTTAATTTACCCTGCCGACAATACAACGGTTTTATTACCATGTGTATTTAAATGGACTTCAGTAGATGGAGCTGATAGTTACATCTGGCAATTAGCCCGTGATGCTCAATTTACCGATTTGGTTTGTTCGCGTGAAACTTCTATAGCACAGTTTTTCTCAGGTTTGCAAACAAATCTGAAAGACAATGTTACCTATTATTGGAGAGTAAAAACACGCAAGGTAAATGCAGTAAATGCATTCTCGGAAGCCCGAAAATTCAGTAGTCATAAATTTCAAATTAATTCCCCAACAAATGGTAGTGGAAGTGTTTCATTAACTCCGACTTTTTTGTGGGATAATGTGAGCACAACTGCTACATATACATTGGAAATCTCAACTGCAGTCGATTTTAATATCGCCAAACAGGTATTTGTTCAAACGTTGCAATCTTCTGAATTAACTTTACCTACTGGTAAATTAATGCCAAGTACTATTTATTATGCGCGTATAAGTGTAACGGATGGTTTGGTAAAAGCTACTTCCGAAACTGTTTTATTTACAACCCTGGATGTTCCGATTACAGTTCCTCAAATCATAAATCCTACAACAGGAAGTACTCTTTTCGGAACAAGTATTCAGGTTTGCTGGAACCAACAAGCTTCAAAAGGATTTAGAGCAGAATTGTCGAAAGATCCAACTTTCCCTGCACGTACAACAACTGTAAAAACGGTTGATGCATCTGCCTATTGTGCATTATATGAAAATTTGACGGCAGCAACTTATTACTTGCGTGTTAAAGCTGCTACAACTACCGGACTAACAAACCCATCGGAAACTGTATCTGTAATTTTGAATGAAAATTCAGACATTTATCAAATTGGAGATAAACAATTAAAATGTTTCGTTCGATCGAATGGAAACGAGAAAAAGAAACTTGTTATTCAATCAAATACGACATTTACAGCTACAATTCGACTGTTTTCGATTACAGGAGTTGAAAAAGTACAACTTATTACTGAGATTAAAATAGGTGATAACGTTCTTGATTTGAATATTGAAAATCTTTCACAAGGTGTCTACCCTGTATTAATTCAAACAAAAACAGAAAAATCAGCTTTTAAAATTATATTGTAAACTAAACAGAATAAACATATTATATTAATTTTCAAAATAAATAACTCTCAATTTAAAAACGATTTAAAAGTAAACATTATGAAAAAACAAGTACTTTTCGGAATTGCACTCATTTGTAGTGCTTTCCTTACAAACCTAATGGCTGCAACTCCATTGGTAGATCCCGCAACTTATGCACCTAGAGGAACATCTGGTGAATTAACTCTTCAAAGTAAGTGGTTATATTCAAACGTATTAAACAACTATAATCTTGCTGCTGATTTAATTGGTACGGCGGGCTATGTACGTGGTATGGCTGAAAAAGATGGCAAAATGTTATTTCTTGACAGAAATTTAAAACAAATTACTGTTGTAAACGGAACAACCGGAGCAAAAGAAGCTCCAATTGTTTTGGCAAGTAATATTTGTACATATCAAGGTAGAAATAAAGCCAATACAGCTGACAGTACTTATATTGCTGGTACTTATCAGTTTAATGATATTAAAATAGATAATGCTGGAAATGTATTAGTTGGCAACTTAATAACTTCAAATGCAGGTCGTTTCCAGATTTGGAAAGTAAATCTGACAACAGGAGCAGGTACACCAGTAATCGATCAGGCTAATTTCGCAACTTTGTTCCCTTCTGCAACAACTATGCGTTTTGATGCATTTGGCGTGTGGGGTGATGTAACTGGAAGTGCAGTTATTTTGGCTGCAAATGCTTCGGCAACAGCTATGGAAGTTTATAAATGGGTAATTACGGGTGGAGTTGCTGCTGCTCCAACGTTGATAGAATTAGATAATACAACTGTTGGAACATATCTTACCGGCTTGGCAAATTTGGGTTCTGCACCTCAGGTTTTTCCATTGGACGACAATCTCTTCTATTTGGATGGAAACGCTACTTTCCCAACATTGATGGATAAAGATGGTAATGTAATTGATGGTTTTTATAATAATCCAAATGCATTAAAAGATTCTGTTTCAGTTTCTGGAACAAAATGGACAATGAATCAGGGACACAATGGTGTTGAAGAGTTTCAGGTTGGCGATAATTATTTCTTAATAATGGCTGCCAGTAATACTGCCGGTGTACCTGCTTCTACATTTAGGTTGTTTAAATTTGCTGACGCAAGTAAAGCGTTTTCCGGTTTACAATGTTTATGGACATTTCCTCAGGCTGGAATGGGTGCTGCTTCTAATGCTTATCGTACTGCTGTTCCTACAGTTGAAGTTAGCGGAAATGTAGCCAAAATTTACGTTTATACAGGTGAAAATGGTTACGGAATGTATCAAATGACAGTTGCACAAACAGCTGTTCCTGAACTTAAAATGTCGAATGTGACAATTTCAATGAGTGAAAACCAAATTCGTCTTTCAGAAGAAGTGGCTACAGCTGAAGTTTATAATGTAACCGGTCAAAAAATATCTTCCGATAAAAATATCTCTACGTTGACTGCTCCTACTTCAAACGGAATATATATTGTTACTATTGTTGATAAAACAGGTGCAAAGAAAATTCAAAAAATTGCAGTTAAGTAATTCCTTTTACGTTGATTTACAATAAAAAGAGGTGGCAACATGCCACCTCTTTAATATCATTTTCACCCTCCATTTTTAGGGAAATCTAAGTTGAATTTCCTTACATTCTCTATAACTACAAAAAAATGAAAAAGCTATTTTTTGTTTTCATTTTACTCCAATTCTCACTGCTATCAATTGCAGGTAATATAATCGTTGGAACAAAATCTTATCCTGTTGACACACTGGTACATTTTAAAGTAGGTCCGGGAAGTTATTACACAGCATTGAATTTAATTGATGCCACAAAACCTCTTCGGGTATTCTTTTTGGAAGTAGATGCCAAAAACCCATTCATTTCTTTTAAATCTGTTTTGGGAAAAGACTCAACTGTAACATGCGAGCGTCCATCAGATATGGCAAAACGCAAGACCAAAGAAGGTGCCATGTATATCGGAGGAACAAATGCTGACTTTTTTGAAACGGTTGGTCAGGTTGGCTTACCTGTCGCCGGTAGTATGGTTGATGGCGAAGTTGGATTGATCCCAAATTCTCGTACGGATATTGCTTTCGATAGAAATATTGCCCCATATATTGGAACAAAAATATTTGCAGGCAACGTAAGTATTGGTGGAAATTCATTTTCAATAACAAATGTCAACACAGCTCGCAGCACTAATCAATTAATACTCTATAATAGTTTAAATGGCAAATTTACACACACAAATAGTTTTGGAACGGAAGTATTGGTTCAATTGACAGGTCCAAAATGGGATGTAAATAAAACGTTGAAAGCAAAAGTTATTTCAGTTGTTTCCGGAGTTGGAAATATGGCAATTCCTGTCGGAAGTGCTGTTTTATCAGGTCATGGCACAGCACAAACATATTTAAATGCTTTACACGTAAATGATGAAATAGATTTAAATTTGGGAATCACGATAGGCGGAAGTGAAAAACCAAACCTGACTGATATGGTTGGAGGTGACCGGTTAATCTTACAGGATGGACAAGTGACAGATAATGATTGGGTTGAATTAAATCCACGAACAGCAATAGGGTTTTCATCCGATAAAAGTAAAATTTATTTCTGCGTAGTTGACGGTCGATCTTTATTATCAATAGGAGTTGGAACTAAACAATTGGCTGATATAATGAAGAGTGCCGGAGCATATACTGCTATTAATTTAGATGGCGGAGGTTCGAGTTGTATGTATGTAAAGGAATTTAATGTTATAAATGATGGAAGCGATGGCGTGGAACGCGCTGTTGGGAATGGTATCTTTGCAGTTTCATCTGCACCTACTGATCCTGTCATTAGTGAAATAGAAGCTTACGAAAATTCAATTCAACTCCCAAAATTCGGAGTTTTTAAACCAAAGTTTCTGGGTTATAATCAATACGGAACCTTATTAAATACCGATGTAAGTGGTGTAACTTTATCATGCGCTCCTGAATTGGGATATATTAATAGTTTGGGTCAACTTGTTGCATCAGGAACTCAAAATGGAAGTATAACTGCTTCATACAATGGAATTCAAACAAATGTCAATATAATTTTGCGCGATGAAGCTGCAATCTCTATCCGGTTGGATTCATTACTGATTGACAATAATTTTGAATACCCCATCGAAGTTCAAAGTGTAATCGGGCAAAATACCATGCAGGTATTGCCATCTGCATTAACGTGGACTGTTTTGAATCCTGAAATTTGTTCGGTTCAAAGTGGTATTTTAAAAGGATTGAAAAATGGTTCAACAAAAGTAATCGGGAATTTAGGGTCATTTAAAGATACAATTCTCGTAAAAGTTGAAATACCAACTGCTCCTAAAATGATTCATGATGGTTTTAATAATCTGACTTCTTGGACCATGACCCCAACAACTTCAACATGGAATACAACAATTTCAAACCAGGGATTGCCGGCCGGCTGGTCTCATGGAGCTGCGATCAATTATACGTATAAATCAGCACGTTCACCTTCGATAAAAATGGCTAAATCGATGGAATTATACAGTTTGCCCGACACCATTAAGTTGGTGATTAATCCCGGAAACGTGGAAATTAGCAAAATGATTATCGGATTGCATACAAACAATCAGTCTTCAACTGTTCCATTCAATTTTACCACAACTGCTAAAAACAAAGATGTTGAATTTAATATTCCGGCTTCGTCGATTGTCTCTAATTTAAGTGATATATCTTCATATCCGATTTGGTTCGATTATTTCAACATGTATATTTCGACTACAAATCAGGTGGCCGATGTAAATTACAGTATTTATTTGAAAGAATTGTCGTTATGCTATAAGAACCTGATTTTGGGAGTTACTAATCCTGAAATCCTTTCACAGATAGTAGTTTATCCGAATCCGGTAGAAGGCGATGAATTGCATATTAGACTTACTGATTCAAATTCATCCAATATTCAGTTGAAGCTGTATTCTATCTCCGGACAATTGGTTGATATTCAAAATTCAAATATGATTTCTGCTGGGGAAATCAAATTCCCATTGCGGCAAATTCAATCGGGAGTTTATTTCCTTACAATTTACGATGGCGATAGGGTAAATACTATAAAAATCATAAAACGCTAATTATCAGCATAAAATTGCAATCATTCGGTTCTGTTTATTCTTTAATAAAGTTCAGTAAAATGAAAAAAACAATTCTATTTCTAGTTGTAATATTACTTGCAGGATATTCAAATTTACATGCACAAAATCTTTCGGGGATAACCATTTGTGTGAATCCTGGTCATGGTGGTTTTGATAGTGATGACCGGAATGTGGTTATTGCCCCATACACTTCGGGTGATCCGAATGGGTTTTGGGAATCGCAAAGCAATCTTGATAAAGGAAAACAACTTCGGGATATGTTGGTAGCTGCCGGTGCAAAAGTCATTTTAACCCGGGAAACAAACACGACCGCTGATGATTTAAATCTCTCCGTAATTGTGGCAATGGCAAACGAGGGGAATGCCGATTTTATGATTGCAATTCACAGCAATTCAGGAAATGGAACGGCTAACAGTGTGTTGCAGCTTTATGCCGGAAAAGATGCAAATGATGCAACAACTTACCATACGCCAACTCCTATGTCAGATAAAAGCAGAGAAATCAGTACGGTTATTGCTAAAAATCAATATGCTAATCAAATAACCACATGGTCTTCGGCTTATTCTGTTACAGGTGATAAAACTTTCGGACGTATTGCAATGGGTTGGAGTGACGGCTACGGGGTACTACGCGGTCTCACGGTTCCGGGAACAATTTCTGAAGGTATGATGCACGATTATATTCCTGAAACGTACCGTTTAATGAATATGGAATATAAATGGCTGGAAGCGTGGAACTTCTTCAAATCTTTTAGTAACTATTTTAAGCCTGCAGAAGTAATCCCAACAGGAAATATAGCAGGTTCAATTCATGACAGCCGCAATTTGAATGCCGCAACTTATTATAAATTAAAAGGGAATGACGAATTATTGTCATTAAACGGTGCTAAGTTGACAATTATTGAAACAAATCAGACTTATACAGTCGATCAAATGAATAATGGGGTGTATGTTTTTAAAAATCTGTCTCCGGGCCAATATAATGTAAAAGCTGAAGCAACCGGATATTATGCTCAGACAATTCCGGTAACAGTTACGGCCGGAAATATTTCGTTCTTAAATATAAGTTTGAACAAAGTTCGGAATACGCCTCCACAGGTTTTGAGTTATACGCCCAATGTTGCGATAACTGACAGTGTGGAATGTTCAACAGATATTATTCTGAACTTTAATTGGGATATGGATGTAGCATCAACAACGCAAGCATTTTCAATAACTCCGGCAGTTGATGGAACAATCAGTTTCGAAGACAGTCAGTATCGCTTGCGTTTTTCACCAACAAATCCGCTCGAAAAATCAACACTCTATACGGTAAAATTAGCAAAATCAGCTAAACATCCGGACAATTTAAGCATGGTGGATGATTTCACGTTCCAATTTAAAACAAAAGGAAGAAACAGGTTGGAATTATTGACTTCGTACCCTTATCAGGGAGATACAGGAGTGTATATTAAACCATTATTCCATTTTGTTTTCGATAATGTATTGAATACTTCTAATCTTTTGACTGCCATTAAAGTCTATGATAAAAATGGAGTTGAACAGGTTAAAAACTCGAGAACTTTCTTAAATAACAAAGTATCAGCACCAAATGGGTCCTGTTATTTTGAGCTTACAAATGCGCTTTTACCAAATGCTGATTATAAAGTGGTTGTTCCGGCCAACGTTGAAGATGTTGTTGGTATGACAGTTGTTAATCCGATTACAATTAATTTCCATACTTCAAATGTTTTGGTAACTAATCAACCGGTTGTAGATGATTTTGAAGCGTCGAATTATGTTTTCGATCCAACAGAAAGTTTAAATGCTACAACTGCAACTGCCAGTTTAAATAGTTCAAAAAAGTTATTTGGTACTAATTCAAACGAATTTAGCTGCTCTTTAAATGAACCACTGGATTTTGCAACATTTACTTCTGCTTCTAAGGGAATTACTGTTTCGAAAAATAAAGTTGTAGGGTTACATATTTATGGAGATTTATCCGGTAATGAATTACAGTTGCAATTGAAATTGGGAAATGATATCAATTATATTAAGTTATGCGACCTGAATTTCGTGGGTTGGGAATATAAAGAACTGAAACTTTCAGATTTGCCTGATTTAATTAATTATCAATTGACCGGCTTTCGGATTGTGAGAAATCATGGTGTTTTATCATCAACAAACGATTTGTTTTTCGACAACATGCTGCTTTATGATACGTCATTACTCGCCATTCCTGAAACCATGAAAGGATTGGTGAAAGTCTATCCAAATCCAACGTCAAATCAATTACATGTTACAGTTCCTGGAGGTGAAGTACCAACGTTGCAATTATACACTATTAGCGGTATCTTGATGAAAGAAGTTCAGGCGGATTTGATGAATGTTTCAGAAATTTCACAGGGAACTTACTTGGTGAAAATAAGAATCAAAAATAATTCGTTCAGTTTACCGGTAATGATTATCAGGTAAATAAAATAGACATTGAAAAAAAGAGTTGATTTGGAGTCTCAAATCAGCTCTTTTTTGTGTGATAAAGCCTTGTGTAACCGTTATGGTGTAGTATAAAGATTGGCGTTGAGTGTGTTCGGCAAAGTGTCTTTCAATTGGTTGTAGCTAGAAGGGAGTATCCTTACTTCCATATTCAACTATAATATGGAAAGCTAAGCTTTCCTTTTAGTTTTAACATAGTGGGACGCTATGCTGAACTCATCGTACAGTACTGTTTGTCGGCACATTATACCCACCTTCATATATCTTAAGAAATAGCACTCAACTCGTCTGTTTTTTAATTAAAAATACTATATTTGTCGAAAATAATCCATACATATAAATTATGCAATTAATTCCAACTCCAATTCAATTATCGCTTAATCCTGCATTTCGAAAATTGAAACCCAATCGTGAAGAAATTGAATTGTTCAAACATGAACTTATTCAATTATTGGATAGAATTAAAGAGTTTGAAAGTGAGGAATATCATAAGAATTTAGTAATAGATTTCTTAAATTCAACCTATTACAAGAACAACCATTATATCAACACAAAAGGACGCTCTGATCTGGTTGTCCATAATGGAAAAGAACCAAACACCCCTGTTGGCGTTTTGATGGAAGCCAAGAAACCAACTAATAAATCGGAAATGATTAGCAAAGACAATGTAAACGTCAAATCATTTCAGGAATTAGTACTTTATTATCTGAGGGAGCGAAAAACGCAGAAGAATTTCCAGTTACGTTATTTAATAATTACAAATATCTATGAATGGTTTATATTTGATGCACAAACTTTTGAAAAACTATTCTATGAAAACAAGAAACTTGTTTCAGATTTCGAAGAATTTGAGGCAGGAAGATTAA
>Ga0302215_10001250_pt1 | contig 18328 bp, 19 predicted proteins | sample II_Fen_N3_1_FD_194580 | JGI IMG/M metagenome (GOLD analysis project Ga0302215, IMG submission 194580) | Peat permafrost microbial communities from Stordalen Mire near Abisko, Sweden - II_Fen_N3_1 | ecosystem: Environmental > Terrestrial > Soil > Wetlands > Permafrost | place: Sweden: Abisko...
GTTGTGGGAGGTGGCTTTCACGATTCAGGACTTCATAATATTCTTGAAGCGGCAACTTTTGGTGTTCCCGTAATTTTTGGGAATCAATACATCAAAAATCCGGAAGCTGATGATTTAATCAAATCTGATGGCGGAAAATCTTTTGAACATGAAAACGAAGCCGCAGAATTCGTTCTTTTCCTTTTAAATAATAATGAAGAGTTAGAAGGTCTGTCAGAAAATGCCGGAAAGTTTGTTGCCGGACAACCCAATTCTTCAGAATTGATTGTAAAGAAAATTCTATCACTTTAGAAATCCCTGGCTTTTAATATCTTTTACCATTAGATCCAAATGATCTGGAATCTTTTCAATCGTTAACCAATTAAAATCAAAACCATTATTGATGCAGAGTTTTTCTAAATATTTGTTGTCATGAATTTTTGTTTCTATACTTTCCAATAGTTCGTTAAGCTCCATCCAATAATCTTCATCAATTTTTTTTATTGAAATAATAGCTTTCAAAAGTTTATTAATCAGATAAATATAAAGTTTATAAATATTGTCAAATCTTTGTTGATTCAGTTTATCATTGCTTTCTAAAACTTGATTGACCAAATAAAGTTGTAAAGAAATATCTCCAAATTTATCCGTCGTAATTTTCACATGCTCGGTAATTTCTGCACTTACTTTTCGGATTAAAACCAAGAAATATTTGGGATTTCCGATATATTTTGATGCCAGAAGAACTCGCTCCTCAATCTGTTCTTCCATTTGAGTTCGTTTTTGATCGGTAGTTTCAGTATCAATTAATTCAAAATAAAGTTTTTTAGATAAAAGCTTATCCTTTTTCAATAGACGGAAGATCAATCGGTCTTTTTCTATAGCCGAAAAATTGCTCAGCGCAGCTTTAAATTCTTTAGAATATTCCATTAATTAAATATTTTAGAGTATTTTAAAAATCCATTAAATGCCCAATTGGCGGTATAATACAAAGATTTCACAGTAGAAAATTTCATAAAATCTTTATATACCAAATATTGATCCTTTATGATATTCTGTTTGTTTCTTGATACACTTGTGGGATGCATCCTGTATTTTGCCATCGTTTTCGGAAGTGGTTTTCCTTCAGGAATTTTTTTAAGTAAATTCAACCACATGACATGATCTTCACGCTTACTTCCTTCCGGGAAAAATTCTACGCCAACTCTTTGAGAATCATACATAGATGACAGTAGAGAAAGACGACAGGTTTTTAATAAATTATCAAAAGTAACCACTTTGTCTGCCTTGAAATCTTCAATTTTCGGCTCTAAATTCTCATCGCATCTTGCATAAGTAGAGTAGGCGATTTCGGCATTTTCTCTTTTCATAAAAGCAACCATTTCAGAAAGAAATTCTGGTTCCCAAAAATCGTCGGCATCCAGAAAAGTGATAAATCTTCCGGTAACATTTTTTAATGAAATGTTTCGTGCGTGTCCTGCTCCTCCGTTTTTTTCTGCCATCGTCAGTTTTATTCTGGGATCGGTGATTTTCTGAATAATCTCAACAGAATTGTCCGTCGATCTGTCATCCGTGATCAGCCACTCCCAATCTGTGAAAGTTTGGTTCTGCACAGATCTTATAGTCTCCTCCAAAAATTTAGAAGAATTGTAGCAGGGCGTGATGATGGAAACTTCAGGCATTCAGTATTTTTTGCAAATATAGGGCTTTGGAATTGGTCTTAAAAAGCACGATTTTTAAGAAAATGTAAATTATGATTCCAAAATTCAAAAAAAATGGTGGAGTTTTAATAAAAAATCATAATTTTATGCCTTGAAAAATTTGATCTATGAAGAAATTAGCATTATTGTTTGCAGGTTTATCATTAATGGTAGCTACTACCGCATGTAAAGATGACGAAGAAACTGTACAGGAGTTTCCAATCGTGGGAACATGGAAGCCTGTAGCAGAAGTAAGAACTGAGGTTGATCTTGACGGTGTCGGGGTTTCTGACCAAATTACTTATACTGCTTGTCAACAACAATCTACATGGGTTTTTAGTGAAAATTCTTCAGGGAAAAGAACAGATAAGGATGAAGCGGGTAATCCTTTGGTATGTTCAACAATTAATCAACGTAATTTTTCTTACGTGTACACCAAATCTGATAAAAATTTCGAAATGAAATATCAGGGAACTGTAGTTCCAGATAAAGGACAGGTTGTTGATCTCAATGCGGAAACTATGAACATTAAGTTTGTAGATAATACAGACCCTACAGTGTACAAAACGACAACGCGTACTTTTAAGAGAATAGCTCAATAATATTTTAGAATTTTATTGCAATCATATGAATCTCATCTCCGGATGAGATTTTTTTTTGTAAATTATTCCTGTAATTAATTGAAATTAAATTTCAAATTCTTTTAAAATCATTAAATTTGTGAAAATTAGAATTAGAATTATAAAAATCTAATGTCTAAAATCTAACATCTAATATCTATAAATAAAGTGTTTTACGATCATCAGCAGATAGAAAAAAAGTGGCAGAAATATTGGGAAGACAATCAAACCTACAAAACTTCCGATAAAACAGACAAACCCAAATTTTATGTTCTCGATATGTTTCCATATCCTTCAGGAGCAGGACTTCACGTAGGTCATCCTCTTGGGTATATTGCATCAGATATATATGCGAGATACAAGAGACATCAAGGTTTCAATGTTCTTCATCCTGTTGGTTATGATAGTTTCGGACTTCCTGCTGAGCAATATGCAATTCAGACAGGGCAACATCCTGCGATTACCACTGAGCAAAACATTACAAGATATGAAGAGCAATTAAGAAAAATCGGTTTTTCATTTGACTGGAGCAGAGAAGTTAGAACTTCTGATGCTTCTTATTATAAATGGACACAATGGATTTTTATTGAATTATTTCACTCTTGGTATAATAAAAATACAGACAAGGCGGAATCTATCTCAACTTTAATCAAACATTTTGAAGAAAAAGGGACAGAAGGAATAAATGCCAATCAAAACGACGAATTAAATTTCACGGCAGAAGAATGGAAAGCTGCTTCTGAAATTGATAAAGAAGATATTTTATTAAATTACCGTTTGTCTTATAGAGCAGAAACTACCGTAAACTGGTGTCCTGCTTTAGGAACTGTATTAGCAAACGACGAGGTGAAAGACGGAAAATCCGAAAGAGGAGGTTTCCCGGTTTTCCAGAAGAAAATGATGCAGTGGAGCATGAGAATTTCTGCTTACTCAGAAAGATTATTACAAGGATTAAAAACTCTTGACTGGCCACAACCATTGAAAGATTCGCAAGAATACTGGATAGGGAAATCTCAGGGCGCTCAAGTGAAGTTTTTAATTGATGGCGTGACAACCGACAGCCAACAACCAACAACCGACAACTACATAGAAGTTTTCACAACAAGACCAGATACAATTTTCGGAGCAACTTTTATGGTTTTGGCTCCTGAAAATCCGTTGGTAGATAAAATTACAACTCCTGAACAGAAAGCTGAGGTGGATTCTTATATTGACGAAACTTCAAAGAAAACCGAGCGTGATAGAATGGCAGACGTGAAAAACGTTTCAGGTGCTTTCACAGGAAGTTATGCGATCAATCCTTTCAGTAATGAAAAGATGCCGATCTATATTTCAGATTACGTATTGATGGGTTACGGAACGGGAGCTGTAATGGCTGTTCCTGCGCATGATGAGCGTGATCACAGATTTGCAAAGAAATTTGATTTAGAAATTAAAAAAGTTGTAGAAACTGAAGAAGACATTCAGGAAAAATCTTTTGATTCTAAAGATTCCGTATGTGTAAATTCAGATTTCTTAAATGGATTACATTATAATGATGCGAAATCAAAAATAATTTCTGAGATAGAAAATAAAGGAATTGGTCACGGAACGACAAATTACAGACAGCGTGATGCAATTTTTTCAAGACAAAGATATTGGGGCGAGCCGGTTCCTATCTATTATAAGGATGGAATGCCTTACACATTGCCAACTTCTGTTTTACCTTTGGAACTTCCTGAAGTTGAAAAATATTTACCGACGGAAGATGGAGATCCGCCATTAGGAAATGCGAAAACTTTTGCCTGGGATGAAGCGAACCAAAAAGTGGTTGATACAGATTTAATTGATGACAAAACTGTTTTCCCATTAGAATTATCTACAATGCCTGGTTGGGCAGGAAGCTCTTGGTACTTCCTTAGATATATGGATCCGAAAAATGATGAGGTTTTTTCTAATAAAGAACTATCAGATTATTGGGGACAGGTAGATTTATATATTGGTGGTAGCGAACATGCAACCGGACATTTATTATATTCCCGTTTCTGGAATATGTTCTTAAAAGACAGAGGATATATTAATCAAGATGAGCCTTTCCAAAAGTTGATTAACCAAGGAATGATTTTGGGGATGAGTGCTTTTGCTTATAGGATTGATGGTACGAACCAATATGTATCTAAAAATTTAGCAAAAGATTATCAGACTCAATTAATACACGTTGATGTATCTTTATTAAAAGGAACATCTGACGAATTAGATACAGAAGCTTTCAAATCTTGGAGACCAGATTATGCTGGTGCAGAATTTATTTTGGAAGATGGAAAATACATCACAGGTCGTGAAGTAGAAAAAATGTCCAAATCAAAATACAATGTTGTCAACCCAGATGATATCTGTGAAGAATACGGAGCAGATGGTTTAAGATTGTATGAAATGTTTTTAGGTCCATTAGAGCAATCCAAGCCTTGGAATACGCAAGGTCTAAGTGGAGTTTACGGTTTCCTGAAAAAATTCTGGAATTTATATTTCAACGATGATACTTTTGAAGTTTCTGAAGAAGAGCCCACAAAAGCTGAATATAAAATTCTGCACACCTTAATAAAGAAGGTAGTTTACGATATTGAAAATTTTTCTTTCAATACTTCGGTTTCCTCATTTATGATTGCTGTCAACGAGTTACAAAAAATAAAGTGCAATAAACGCAATATTTTGGAGCCTTTAGCCGTTATTATTTCGCCGTATGCTCCTCACATCTGTGAAGAGGTATGGAATTTGCTTGGTCACAGCGAGTCGATCGAATTTGAAAAGTTCCCTGAACTGAACGAAGAATATTTAGTTGAAGACGAAATTAATTATCCTGTAAGCGTTAACGGGAAAATGAAATTTAAAATTTCTCTTTCAGCTCAACTTTCAGCGAAAGAAGTGGAAGATTTAGTGCTTCAAAATGAAAAAATGAAAGAGATTTTAGGTGATAACACTCCAAAAAAGATCATAGTAGTGCAGAAAAAAATCGTAAACATCGTAATTTAAAATAAATTTAACATTGGCAATTTCAAAAAATAAAAGCAGTAATATTTTTGATTTTTTAATGTATTTTCAATTAATGATAAAAATCAGTAAAATATTTTAATATAATTACAATATCGGAATCGTAATAAAATTTTCTTATCAAAAAAAGGCAAAATGTTTATTTAATACTATTGCATTTTAAGTAAAAATGCCTTTATTTTACAACTTTAAAATCTTTAAACAATATAATTTAGTTAAATATGGAAATGAATGTTTCAAAATCAGATGAGCAGTTAGTTGCTAAAAAATCAGCAGGTCTTAACCCTGCACTTATTATTCCTATCTTACTATTAGTGGGGATTGGTATTTACTTATTTATTTTTGGGGCTCCAGGTAATTTTAAAGATCCAGAACAGTTTGACGGAGCTATATCAGTAGCTTTTTCTGATGTTGATTCTAAGAAAATTGAACCGCCAACAGGAGGGATTATCGGGACAATCTATAAAGGTGGATTTATCGTTCCTATTTTGATTACATTTATGATCACAGTGTTAGTTTTCTCGATTGAAAGATTTTTCGTGTTAAGCAAAGCATCTGGTAAAGGTAATTTGGATAACTTCGTAGTAAAGGTTAGAAGCTTACTAAACCAAAATAAAGTTGACGAAGCTTTAGAAGAGTGTGACAGACAAGAAGGTTCTGTTGGTAATGTAGTAAAAGAAGGTTTGACGACTTACAAGGCTCTTTCTAATGATACTACTTTAAACAAAGAGCAAAAGATGGTTGCTTTGAATAAAGCTATTGAAGAGGCTACAACTCTTGAAATGCCAATGCTAGAAAAAAACATGATGATTCTTTCTACTTTGGGTACTGTTGCAACTTTAGTTGCGTTGTTAGGTACAGTAATCGGGATGATTAAGGCGTTTGCTGCATTAGGTGGTGGAGGTGGTACTCCAGATGCTGCTGCATTGTCAACTGGTATTTCTGAAGCATTGATTAATACAGCTTTAGGTATTGGTACTTCTGCGATTGCAATTATCCTTTACAACTTCTTTACATCAAAAATTGATGGATTGACTTACAAGATCGACGAGATCGCTATGAGCATCCAACAGTCTTTTGCAGAATTCAACTAAGAATTTTGTAGCAAGATATTTGCATTGTAAAAAGAAGTGTTTAATTAAAAATAAATAAAATAATGGCGAGAGTCAAACCAAAAAGACACGGTGTAGTGACAGATATGACGGCAATGTGCGATGTTGCTTTCTTATTACTTACGTTCTTTATATTGACCACTCAGTTTAAGAAACCTGACGTGGAGCAGATTAAACCGCCATCTTCGATCTCAGAAAAATTGCTTCCTGATGCCAGTCTTATGACTGTAAATGCAACTCCAGAAGGGAAATTTTATTTCCAGCCTGTAGAAAATGCAACAGAAAGAGGAAAGCTTTTAGAAAAAATGGGTCAAAAGTATAATGTTACTTTTGATACCAAACAAAAAGCTGCTTTTCAAAGAGTTCAGGCAATTGGGGTTCCGATGAACCAGCTAAAAAGTTTTTTAGATTTGCCGGGAGATGCGCAGAAAAATTATAAAGGTTCTGGGATTCCCATGGACAGTACAAATACACAATTAACAGATTGGATACAGCAAAGTTTGAGTGTGAACCCAAATTATAAATTAGCTATAAAAGGTGATGTAAACACTAAATTTCCAAATGTTAAAAGTTTATTTGAGGGGTTAAGAGATATTGATTTTCTAAACTTTTGGTTGATAACGTCACAAGAAAAATCTGAATAATACGATTGTAAAAAATGGCAGAAGTACAAGTACAGGAAAAAGGCGCCAAAGGCGGTAAGGTACGCTCCAAGAAGCAAAGTACCCGAGTGGATATGACTCCAATGGTAGATTTAGGTTTTCTTTTGATTACATTCTTTATGTTTACAACAACATTTAGTAAACCAAATGTAATGGATTTGGGTCTTCCTGCAAAACCTAAAAAGGATCAACCTAAACCCCCTCCAACAGATATTGATTTAACAAATTCAATTACTTTATTATTAGGAAAAAATAATAAGATATATTGGCATCAGCAGGATCCAACGTCTTTGAGTGACGCAAATCTTAATGAAACTAATTTTGATAGAGAGGGTTTGAGAGCGATTATTAAGCAAGCAAAATCTAAAGCGAAAGATCAAAATAAATTTACTGTGATTATTAAGCCAACAGATGATGCAGTATATAAAAACTTCGTAGATGTTTTAGATGAAATGGCAATTACAAAAAGCGAGAGATACGGTGTTACTGATCTTAAGCCGTATGAAAAAGCTATCTACGACAAAAAAGTAGGGAATTCTGGTGCTCCAGCTCCTGCTTCGAAGTAATTAAAGAACCATTAAATTTAAAAAAATGGCAGACGAAAATGTGTATATGTCAAATGGATCTCTGGATGAGATTGTATTTGAAAATAGAAATAAAGGCTATGGTGCTTATGATTTAAGAAGTAGTTATCCAAGATTACTAACGAAATCTTTTATCATCGGAACATCATTGTTTTTGGTTGCTGCTTTATCACCGTTCATTTATTCTACTATTAAAAATTTGACTGCACCTGAAAAAGTTGAAGTGAAATCTGAATTGGTAGAAATTTTGGAAGATGAGCCAATCATTGAAGAAGTGAAGCCAGATGAACCACCGCCACCACCTCCTCCGAAAGAAGAAGAGAAAATTGAAGTAATTCAAAATGTTGTTCCTGAACCGGTGAAAATTCCAAAAAATGAAACTCCACCTCCAAAAATTTCGGAACAAATTGATACTAAAACGGGTGTGACAGCACAAGAGGGTGTGAAAACTCCAGCTTATACTCCACCTCCGCCGCCACCATCTACTGGTACTAAAGCTTCTACAGCTGAAGTTAAGCCTCAGGTGACTGATCAGGTTTATAGTGAGGTAGAGCAGACAGCAGAATTCCCTGGAGGTATTAATGCGTTTAGAAATAAAGTTTCTGGTAACTTCGATGGTTCAGCAATGAATGGTGATGAAGGTACCGTAAAAGCTGAAGTAACTTTCGTAGTTGAAAGAGACGGATCTATTACTGACGTAAAAGCTAACGGTAAAAATTCAGATTTTAATTCTGAAGCTGTCAGAACAATTAAGTCAATTAAAAATAAATGGACTCCTGCAAAAATCAATGGTCAATCTGTTCGTTACAGATTTAGATTACCATTAACGATGAATTTTGAAGGTTAATATTTATCTTAAATACTATTAAAAAAGAGAAGCAATTGCTTCTCTTTTTATTTTTTTTAATACTTTTGTTATATGATGTTCAATTGGTTATCTTTAGTCACAGGATTGTTTTATATAGTTCTAGGAATTGTAATTATTATCTACAAATTCTTCTTCGCCGTTTTGGAGCCCGCTGTGGCATATCCGCTCGGAGCAGTTGTAATGATGTATGGTGTTTTCAGAATATGGAGAGCCGTTTCAAAAATTAAAAATACCGGGGATAATGAATAATTTGAAGATATTATTATTTATGCTACTTACATTTGCAGTGAGTTGCTCAAAAAATGAAGATAAATCTCCTTCATATCACAAGGGAGATATGACAATTTTAACTGATGAATCTTTTACAAGCGTAACTGAAGCATTAGCAGATGGATATATGATCAATTATCCCGAAACTAAAATAAAAGTTGTGACTAAGAAGGAGGATTTAGGATTCTTAGATCTTTTAAATGACAAGGCTAGAATAGTTGTAATGTCTAAGGAATTGTCTGCTTCGGAGATTAAAGCTTATGAAGAAAAGGCTGATCAAAAATTCTTGCCTGCAAAATTTGCGGCAGATGCAGTTGTTTTTGTTGTCCCAAAAAGTTCTACCAAAACAAGTATAACAATGGCAGAAATCACTCAGGGAATGCAGTCAGATGATAAAAATTTTATTTTTGATGGTGCAAACTCAAGTAATTTGAACTTTGTAGCACAAAAACTAAAAAAAATTCCAAAGGATTTAAAATATTCTGTTATCCCTGGAAGTGCAAATATTATTGAAGAGTTAAGTAAATATCCAAATAAAATTGGAGTTATTGGTCTCAACACAATTAGCAGACCTTACGACAAAAAAGCAGAAAAATTAAGAGAACTCATCAAAATTTTACCCGTTGAAGAGAATGGGAAATTATATTCTCCAGATTTTGAAGGCTTACGTGAAATGAAATACCCATTCACAAGAGTCTTATATTTCTTAACAAATGAGGGGAATTTTAACATTGCCAGTGGTTTTATAAGATACTCATGTACACAGCTAGGACAAATAATCGTGCAAAAAGAAGGGTTACAGCCATATAACATTTATAGAAGAGAAGTGCAGATGCGTTAAATAATATTAAATTCATTTGATTACCAAATAAATTCGTTTATTTTGGTCTGAAAATTGTGTAAATTATGGTTCAATTTAGAAAATATATAATGAAAGATATGATGATTATGAATGTAAAAAAGATTGCTTTTGGAGCAGCGGTTGTATTTTTTAGCAATTTTACAATTGCACAAACGTTACAAGACGGTATCAACAGCATCGACAGTGATAAATTTGCTCAGGCAAAAAATAATTTCACTCAGATGATTGCCAAGGAACCAAAAGCAGAAAATTATTTCTATTTAGGAAATACTTATTTAAGACAATCAGAACCGGATTTTGCTCAGGCAATAGAAAGTTTTAATAAAGGTCTTGCTGCAGACAGCAAAAGTTATTTGAATAAACTCGGTTTAGCAACTGTTAAATTAGGAAAAGGGGATAAAAGTGCTGTTGCTGAAATTCAGAAAGTAGTTACTGATTCTAGAGAAAAAGATGCTGAAGTTCTTTTCAGAGCTGCTGAAGCATTGACGTTATTCGAAAAAAATAACTCTCCGGATTTAGCTATTCAGTTTTTGAATAAAGCAATTGAAAGAGCGGCGAGAAAAGAGGTTCCTGCAAACTACTATTACACTTTAGGGGATGCTTACAGATTAAAAAGAGTTCCGGGTGATGCAATGTCTGCTTACGATAAAGCTTTGCCTTTAGCTAAAAACAAAGCTTCAGTTTATACAAGAATCGGAACGCTTTGGATGGCAGCTCAACAGTGGCAACAAGCCAAAACGAGTATTGATAAAGCAATTGCGACAGATCCAACTTACGCTCCTGCTTATAAAGCTTTAGCAGCTTATGATATCAAATATCAGGAAAATGCAAAAGCAACTCAGGATTTGATCAACTATACAAAATATGCTGACGAAGATCCTTACACTCAGTTAGAGATTGCGAAATTGTATTTCACTAACGAAGATTATGCAAACTCAAAAATGATTTTAGATAAGATCTTTGATAAAGTTAATGATCCTATTAAATTTAAATTGAGATCTTATGTAAATTTTGCGGATGGTCAATATGCTGAAGCAAAGCAAAATATGGATACGTTCGTTTCTCAGGCTGAAAAATCTAGAGTGCAACCTGCAGATCAAGGTTTACAGGGGCTTATTGCTGCCGGATTAGCTAAAACTGAAACAGATCCTGCTAAAAAAACTGCTTTAACTACTGAGTCTCAGCAAAAAATTGCAATTGCTAAAGCTGCAAAAGACGAAACAATGAAGTGGGATATGGAATTGGCTAAGATTCTGGGCGGTGGAGCTTCTCAAGCTTCTGTAGATGCAGGACCAACGAATCCGCAGATTGAAGCATTGAAAAAGCAAGTTGCAGCAAATGCGCAGGATTCTGACGCATTATACAAGTTGGCTACAGCTTATCAGGATGTGAAAAACTGGAATGGAGCAATCTTAACTTGGCAGAAAATGAGTACAATTTTACCAGATTGGGCTCCTGCATATTATAGTTTAGGTTACGCTTACCAACAAGCGACCAATAACGACGCAGCAAAAATTGCTTATGAAAAGTACATTTCTACGGTAAAACCTGCGGAAGTTGAAGCTAACAAACAGACTTTAGCTTATGCGTATTTTGCTGTAGCTTATTTATCTAAAGATTCTGATGCTGCGAAAGCGAAAGATTATGTTGCTAAATCTCTACAGCTAGATCCTACTTATCAGGATGCTGTAAAATTAAATAAAGAAATTAATAAGTAATTTAATTTTTAAATCATACAGATTAAGACTTCCCATTCCTCAAGTTTGGGAAGTTTTTATTTTAAATCATATATTTGGAAATATGAATTGTCCGAGATCAAAAAATTCTAAGTTTGAATAAATTTATTGGACATTGCATCAGACAAATTAAAAATAAAGTGAAAAGATGAAAACAGATATACTTGCTTTTGGTGCACATCCCGATGACGTTGAGTTGGGTTGTGGCGGAACAATTGCTAAATTAATTTCAGAAGATAAAACCTGTGTTATTATTGATCTTACCAAAGGTGAATTAGGAACTCGAGGAACTGATGAAACAAGACATGAAGAAGCAACTGAATCTGCAAAGATTTTGGGAGTTTCTGCAAGAGAAAATTTAGGAATGAAAGACGGTTTTCTTGTTAATTCTCAAGAATACCAACTGGAAATTGTAAAAATGATCCGCAAATACCGTCCGGAAATCGTCTTAGCCAATGCAATTGATGATAGACATCCGGATCACGCAAAAGCGGCGAAATTAGTATCGGATGCGTGCTTTTTAGCTGGTTTAAGAAAGATAGAAACGATAATTGATGGAGAAATTCAGGAAGTGTGGAGACCAAAGCAAATTTTCCACTATATCCAATGGAAAGATATAAAGCCTGAATTTGTAATTGATATATCAGAACATCTTGAAAAAAAATTGGAAGCATGTATGGCTTTTAAAACACAGTTCTACGATCCAAAATCTACAGAGCCGGAAACTCCAATCACGTCAAAAGACTTTTATGAGAGCCTGACTTATCGTGCTCAGGATTTGGGCAGATTATCGGGAGTTACTTATGCTGAGGGATTTACGACTGAGAAGCTCATAGCGATGAAAAATTTTGAAGGAATTGTTTTGTAATTAAAAAATATTTCCTATATTTGCACCACCAAAAACGGTGATTGTAGCTCAGTTGGTTAGAGCGCCGGATTGTGGTTCCGGAGGTCGGGGGTTCGAGACCCCTCATTCACCCCACAGTAAGACACATTTTCTTTTTGAAAATGTGTTTTTTTATGCACAAAAAAAGCATCTTTTTCAGATGCTTGTGTTTTTATATAAAAGGTTTAGTTTTTCGATTTAAACTTCATCGTCAGATTCAATCGTGTAAGTTTTGCTTTTAAAATCTTTATCATGTTTTTCAGAGATCACATCTTCACCTTTTTCATTAATGATAAAATCTGTTGATTCATTAAACATTTCCTGGAAGCTTTTAAAATCTTCTTTATAAAGGTAAATTTTGTGCTTCTCGAATGTAGCCTCTCCATTCTCTCCGAAATTCTTTTTGCTTTCGGTAATTGTAAGATAATAATCTCCTGCTTTCGTCTCGCGCACATCAAAGAAATACGTTCTTCTTCCTGCTTTTAACACCTTCGTGAAAATTTCATTCTCATGGCGTTCCTTGTATTCACTCATCGTTAGATATTTTTTTAATCTTGTTAAGAACAAATATAAAATATTTCTTTTAATCACAAAATTTTTTTTATGATTTATTTAACAATTCAAAAAGAAATGGCTAAGCAGTTACAGAATCGGTAATTTCCGTAAGATTAATGATCTTATCTGCACGTTGAGCGCTAGACTCTCTGTGAGTGATAATTATGGAAGTTGCATTGTGAATTTTAGTATCAATATTTTCCAGGATATTCTGCTCAGTTTCTGTATCTAAAGCTGATAGTGAATCGTCGAAAATGATGATGTTCGGATCTTTTATTAGTGCTCTTGCAATACAAATTCTCTGTTTCTGACCACCAGAAAGCATTACTCCGCGTTCTCCAACCATAGTTTTGTAACCTTCCTTGAAGTCTACAATGTTTTTGTGAACGTCTGCAATTTTAGAATATTCAACTACCTTTTCGTGTGACGGATTGTCGATTGAGAAACCAATATTGTGCTCAATGGAATCAGAAAATAGATAACTTTCCTGAGGAATATATCCGATAAAATCTCTGTAATTATCTAGATTATGATCTTTCAGGTTTTTTCCGTCAATCAGAATTTCTCCTTCTGTAGGATCAATTAATCGGCATAAAAGTAAGGCAATGGTAGATTTTCCGCTACCGGTTTTACCCATAATCGCCAAAGATTGTCCCGCATTTATTTTAAAGCTTAAATTTTCGAGAGCTTTAATGCCGGTATTTGGATAAACATACGACACATTTCTAAATTCGATATCACCTTTGATGGGGTATTTTTCAAAGTTTTTATTGATGACTTCAGATTTTTTATCCATGAATTCATTAATTCTCTGCATAGAAGCTTCCGCTCTTTGATTAACCGAAGTTACCCAACCCACCATAGAAAAAGGCCAGATCAGAATATTGATATACATAAAGAAATCTGCGATTTTCCCTACCGTCAATTCGCCTGCGATATATTTTTGTCCGCCAATTAAAATAATGGCAACATTCAATAGTCCGATTACAAATAAAATGATGGTGAAAAAATAAGCTTCGGTTTTTGCTAAGTCTAAAGCTTTATCCTGATAATCTGTAACTTTTGCACTGTAATTTTTCTTAATGTAATTTTCTTTTGCGAAAAATTTGACAACACGTATTCCTGAAAAACTATCTTGCACGAAAGTCGAAATTGCAGACTGACTTTTCTGCATTATTTTCGATTTTTTATTGATAATCGAACTTACTTTAAAAATAATATACGAAAGAATTGGTAACGGAAATAATGTCCAAACCGTCATCGAGACATCGGTTTTTAACATATAAATACAGGTGATTGTCAGTAAAATGACCAAATTCACCACATACATTACACCCGGACCAAGATACATTCTTACGGCAACAACATCTTCGCTCAGACGGTTCATTAAATCTCCTGTTGTAGTGGTTTTATAGTCCGTTAAGGATAATTCCTGATAATGTCTGTAGATCCTATTTTTCAGTTCGTATTCTATTCTTCTTGATGCCACAATAATAGTTTGTCTCATCATGAAGGTGAAAAATCCGGTAAGAAGCGAACAGCCAACGATAATTGCAACATAAATAAGCACCTGTTTGTTGAAACCAAGACTTCCGTTTTTTGTAAGTTCGTCCACAGATTTCCCTACAAACTGTACTTTATATATGTTGAAAAAATTGCTGGCAATGATGAAGAGTAACCCCCAAAACAATAATATTTTGTGCTTCCAAAAGTAAGGGTTCAGAGTTTTTAAAGCTTTCATAAACTTTTGCAAATTTACAAAAATAGAGTCAGACTACGAATTTCATAAATTTTAAATTTTGTATCTTTGCACCCATAAAAAGCTCTTTGAATGTTAGGAAGAAGACAAATCCGTGAAAAAGTAGTAGAAAGTGTGTATTCTTACTACCAAAATCCAATAAAATTTGATGTTTTAGAGAAAAACATGTTCTATGGAATAGAGAAAATCTATAATCTGTATATTCTTGAAATCAACTTTTTGGTATCGCTGAAAAATTTAGCAGAAAACCAAATGGAAATTGGGAAGAATAAATACTTTAAAACCGATTCTGAGATCAATCCCAATCAAAAATTTATTAATAATCAAGTATTAATAAAATTAGAAGAAAACCCTGAAAGACTTTTCTTTTCCGGGCAACACGCAGATTTGAAATGGGATCTGCATGATGATTTCTTAGTAAGAACATTCCAAAGAATGACTTCAGGGAAACGTTATCAGGATTTTATGAAGGAAGATGGATATTCTTTTGACGACGATCAGAAATTTATAGGAAAACTATTTTTGAGATATGTGGCTGAGAATGAAGATTTTCATGATTATGTAGGAGACAGAGAATTGACTTGGACAGATGATATTCACATCGCAAACTCGATGGTTCAAAAAACGATTGGCTACATCAAAGAAAATGAGGAAAGCAGAACTTTAATTAAAATGATTAAAGATGAAGAAGATAAAAGTTTTGCCGGCAAATTATTAAGAGATACACTTAATAATTGGGAAGCCAATGAGAAAAAATTATCTGAGAGACTAGAAAACTGGGATTTGGAAAGAGTGGCTTTAATGGATAAAGTGATCCTGACTACGGCTATCGCTGAATTAGATAATTTTCCTTTTACACCTTCAAGAGTTATTATCAATGAATATATTGAGATCGCTAAAGTATTTGCAACAGACCGTTCAAATATATTCATCAACGGAATTTTAGATAAATATTGTAAAGATTTAAACAGAATATAAATATAATAAAATGAAAAAGTCGTTATCAATTATCGCTTTGTCTATTATAGGCTTTGGTTTGGTTTCTTGTAAGAAAGAAGAAAAAAAAGAACTTCAGAATGCAGAGACTATTGCTCCTGATTCTCCAAATACATTATCGGGTGATTCTTTACCTCAAAAAACACAGACTTCTGTTGCAGGAGAAACTGCTGCACCTGTAGTTTCTAATCAGCCACTTACTACAATTGCTTTGTCTGAAAGCAGCTTCGATTTTGGAAACATCAAAAAAGGTGATAAAGTAAATCATGTATATGAAGTGACCAACACAGGAAAAAATCCTTTGGTTATTTCTGAAGTAAAACCAGGATGCGGATGTACTGCTCCGGAATTTACAAAAGATCCTATTTTGCCTGGTAAAAAAGGAAAAATCACTTTAAGTTTTGATTCATCAAGCTTTGACGGTGCTGTACAGAAATATGCAGATGTCTTTGCAAACGTTGAAAAAGCTCCTATTAAGTTAACGTTCAATGCGAACATACAAGCTAAATAAATATGTTGACAATATTTTTACAAGCCGCACCAGCTGGAGGATCTTCTCCGATGATGCTTATCATGATGGGCGTAATGTTTGTCGGGTTTTATTTCCTGATGATCAGACCTCAGATGAAAAAACAGAAGCAGGAGAAAAAATTTCAGGAAGAGCTTAAAGTAGGAAGCAGAGTAGTGCTTACTTCTGGTCTTCACGGAAGAATTTCTCAGATTCAGGAAGATGGAATCGTTATCGAAACACTTTCAGGAAAATTGAAATTTGAAAAAGCAGCCATTTCAAGAGAATTTACGGCTAACAGATTTGGTGATAAAGCTACAGCAACTGCTGACAAAAAAGAAGTTATAGAAACTGAAAAGAAATAATTTTCAGATTTAAATAGTATTGTGAAAACAGCGCAGTGACCTTTGGTCGCCGCGCTGTTTCTTTTACAGCAAATTTGCGCTCATCCGTATAAAACATTTGTGAAAATTCGTGTTTAAAAAATATCTTTGCACAATGAATCAAAACACAAACAAAACTGTTCTCATTCTCGGCGCCAATTCCGATGTTGCCAAACAATGTATTTTGCAATATTTGGCGAAAGGATTTTCTATCATCGCTGCTTCCCGAAATACAGAATCTTTAGATAGTTTTATTCAGGAAAATAATTTAGATAAATCAAAAATTTTGGTTTTAAGTTTTGACGCAGGAAATTTTGATTCGCACCAAAAATTTTACGATCAACTTCCAATTAAACCTCATATTGCGATTTATGCAGCCGGATTTTTAGTGGATAATGAAAAAGCTTTAAGGGATTTCAAAGGAGCTCAACTAATGATGATTACAAATTACATGGGAGCTGTTTCTATTCTAAATATTATTGCGATGGATGAAAGCAATAAAAATTTAGAAAGAATCATCGGGCTTTCTTCACTTTCCGGGGTAAGAGGAAGAAAAAGTAATTTTGTTTATGGAAGCACAAAAGCAGCCTTTACCACTTATTTAGCAGGTTTAAGACAGGAATTAGCGCAGAGAAATATTATTGTTAACGTTTTGATAAGTGGATACATCAATACAAAAATCAATGCGGGTTTGGAGCTTAATAAAGATCTTCTGATGGAACCTGATTATGTGGCAAAACATATCGTCAATGCAGGAAATTCCTTTACCATAGTTCCGAATTTTAAATGGAAAATGATTTATCTCATTTTGAAAATGTTGCCGGAAAGTTTGGTGGCTAAGTTGCCTTAAACAATTGCATATGAAAGATCAATTTTTAGAAATCAGAAATTATATTAATAATATAGGTTACTATAATAGTTCAGAGAATACTGAATATGATCATTATCCTTATCGAAAAGGTGTTTTGGAAAATTTCACACCAAAACAGCAAGATGATTTTGTAGAAGAAGTTTTTACGTGGCATGATCATGAATTAGATTTCGTAGCAGATTGTTTAAATTTTACTGACTATGAATTGAAGGGAAGATACGAATCATCTTTTGTTTTCTGTGAATGCTTTGCCAAAATTGATAATGCGGAATATTTGGAATATTTATATGATGATTTAGTAATACATGTAATGCAAAGAAAATTTTTTAACAATGATTTAATTTTGTCGATAGATGATATTGTTAATAATCTGTATTTATTAATGAATCATTTAAGGCATGAAGCAAGTATTGATTTTTGTTTGAAAATTATTAATGAGTTAAAAGAGTGATTTTACTCAACATCCTGCAACAAATCTAACGCTTTCATCATATCAATTCCCTTTCCCAAAACAGGTTTAAACAAATCTCCTTTTTCTTTAATTCTCTCCAAAGCATTATGAATATTAAAGTCAGTTGGCTTTAAACCTTTCTTCAACTCATCCCATCCTAAAGGCATAGAAACAGATGCTCCTTTTTTTTGTCTTAAACTATAAACACTTGCTAAAGTTTGTCCGGTTCTGTTTTGAAGATAATCGAGATAGATTTCTTATCATATCTTTTACAGCCAAAAAGTAATCGCATTTCAACAGAAAGTGCAATCACTACTTATTAAGCCACGCCTCAGTTTTATAGGGAAAGAATATTTGCTTGTAACATTCTTTTGCTTTTAAAAAACTGTAGCAGAGCAAAAGAAGAAGTATAAGAATACTTTTTATATCTGTATTTTGTTCAGGCTAAAAGAAATTTATTAGCTTTTTAATGGTAAGAATGTTATTATTATTCAATAAA
>Ga0302215_10001251_pt1 | contig 18323 bp, 20 predicted proteins | sample II_Fen_N3_1_FD_194580 | JGI IMG/M metagenome (GOLD analysis project Ga0302215, IMG submission 194580) | Peat permafrost microbial communities from Stordalen Mire near Abisko, Sweden - II_Fen_N3_1 | ecosystem: Environmental > Terrestrial > Soil > Wetlands > Permafrost | place: Sweden: Abisko...
GGCACCTCGATGTCGACTTATCATATCCTGAAGCTGAAATAGGTTTCAAGGGTTGGGCTGTTCGCCCATTAAAATGGTACATGAGTTGGGTTCAGAACGTCGCGAGACAGTTCGGTTCCTATCTACCATTAAAAAAGAAAATTAAAAAAAGTTTAACTTATTACGAGAGGATCAGTTAATATGTATATATGGTGTATTGGTTGTTATACTATTAGCAATGCCAAGTAGCCACGTACACTGTTATAATCGCTGAAATAATAAAAGTGAGAAGATAATTTTGAAAAAATTTCTTTAAAAAAAATAAAAGATTATTATATTTATTAGACTTGTGTTTATGTGTGTATATTGTGAAATATTTGTTTAGAAGTTCTAGTAATTTTCTGTAAAAATAAAAATAAAATTTAAAATTTTGGGGTATAGCCAAGTGGTAAGGCATTGGTTTTTGGTACCATGATCATAGGTTCGAATCCTATTACTCCAAAAAGATGGCTGAGTGGCTTAAAGCGTTGGTCTTGAAAACCAATTATCATTTTTGATATCGTGGGTTCGAATCCCACTCTTACCGATTATTGTAAATATGAAAAAACAAGGTAAATTTTTATATAAATTTATATATAAATATGAAGTCGATTTCTGAGGCTATTTAATTTCATGTTCAAATGGAAAACGTTTTTTTAAAAAAATGTTTAAAATTTTTTGTTTTAAATATAAGAACCAAATACAAGCTATAAAATCTTTATATAGAAAATCTTACTTAGATTTTAATTATTCAAGAATAATGGCAAAAAAAAAAAAATTAAAAATTTATTCTAGAGATTATATTGTAAGATTGCATACTTTATTAAAATTTAGGGTTTATTATGGAGATATGACAATTAAAAAATTTAGAAAATATTTACAAAAAGTAAATACTAGACGCTTAGATTTTGAAAGTAAAATTTGTTTTTTATTAGAAAGTAGGTTAGATATATTATTATTTCGCTTAAATTTAGTAAAAAATCCAAAAGTTGCTAAAGAATACATAAAAGGTAAAAAAATAAAAGTAAATTATAAAACTGTAACTACTTTAAATCACCAATTATATATAAATGATATTATAACTTTTGATAAAAAATTATCAAAACGTTTTTTTCGTTATGATCTAATATTAAGATTAAAAAAACGTAAAATTTTATTTAATTATCCAAAATATTTAGAAATGAACTATAGTTTAATGAAATGTATGTTTATATCTTATCCTAAAAATCATAAAGATATACCAACTACTTGAGATTTAAATATATCTTTTTTAAAAAATTTTATTTAAATTAAATAAAAAGTTGGGTGGCTGAGAGGTTTAAAGCGTCGATTTGCTAAGTCGATATGTTTGTATAAATATCGTGGGTTCGAATCCCACCCCAAAGGGAATTATAAAAAGAAAATGTTTGGATATTTTTTATTAAGTACTGAAATTTATATAATAACACAAGTTATTTTTTTAATATTTTTTAGCATTATATTGCAAGAAAATATATTAAGTTTGAAATATAAATTTAATATATTAAATTTAGTTCAATTTTTTGTTTGCTTAAGTTTATTATATGCTATTTTAATTTTATATAAAATTATGAATTACGAAGCAATATTATTAAATTATCAATTAATTTGTGATAATTTAAGTTTTTTTTTTAAATTTATATTATTATTAATTAGTTTTATATGTATATTATTTTCATGAAATTATAATGAATATGAAAATATTAAAATATTCGAATATTTATTATTAATATTATTATCAATAATAGGTTTATTAACAATAATTTCAAGTTATGATTTAATTACTATGTATTTAGCTATCGAATTACAAAGTTTATGTTTTTATATAATAACAAATTTAAAATTTTATTCAAATTTTTCAATTGAAGCTGGTTTAAAATATTTTATATTAGGTGCATTATCTTCAGGTCTTTTATTATTTGGTTCATCTTTATTATATGGTTTTACAGGTTTAACAAATTTTTTAGATTTAACAGTCTTATTTTATTACTATAATTTAGAAGGTTATAATTTATTTTATTATGAAGGTGCATTAATAGGTATTATATTCATATATTGTGGTATATTATTTAAAATAGGTATAGTGCCATTTCATATGTGGGTTTCAGATATTTATGAAGGTTCTCCTACTAATATTACTTTTTTTTTTGCAGTTGTGCCACAAATAGGAATATTATCTTTATTATTACGTTTAAATATAATATTTATATATGCATATTTAAAATATTTATATATATTATTTTTATTTTTATCAATTTTAACTATAATTGTTGGTACATTAGGTGCAATATATCAAACAAAATTAAAAAGAATTTTAGCATATAGTGGTATTAGTAATATGGGTTATATGTTAACTGCAGCATTAACTATAAATATTGAAAGTATTTATAGTATAATTTTTTATTTAATAATATATAATATTGTAACAATGGGTTTGTGAATTTTATTATTAAGTTTTAGAAATAAAAGTAATTTAATAAAATTTAAAGAAATAGGTGATATTGTATTATTATTTAATTCAAATAAGTATGTTTCAATAATTTTTTCTATATTATTATTTTCTGCAATGGGTATTCCACCTATGTTAGGTTTTTTTAGTAAATTATTTATATTATTAAATTTAATAGAATTAAAAATGTATTTTTTTGCCGTATTTTTGATTATTTTAAATAGTATAGGCGTAATTTATTATTTAAGATTTATAAAAGTTATGTATTTTGCAAATTCAAATAAATTTTTATCTTTTATAAATATGGGTGAACTAAAAGCTTTATTTTTAATTATTTTAGCATATTTAAATATTTTTTTTTTTTTTTATCCAACTCATATAATTTTATTAATACATAATTTTATTTTATTATTTATCTAATGATTTATACAATAAAGCAATTTATAAAAAGTGGTGTTCATTTGGGACATTATAAATGAGAATGCGATTATCGTTTATCTTATTTTTTATTAGGAATACGTAATTCTGTTCATATTATAAATTTATATTATACATTATTTATTTTAAAACAAGGTTTATATGTTGCTTATAATGTATCTTTGCTTAATCAAAGAATATTAATAGCAAATAATGTTGGTTTTAAATTGGCTGTAAATTTTGAAAAAATAACTCAAAAACGCTTAACATATATTAATAATAAATGAATAGGTGGTTTATTATGTAATCAAAAAGGTATTTATTTTAATAATGAAAAACTTTTTTTAAAATTTTATAATTTAGGTTATAATTCATTATTACCTTCATATGTATTTGCCTCAAATATAAAACAAACAAGTTCTTGTATATTTGAAGCTATAACATTAAATATTCCTTGCAGCAGTTTAATTGATAGTAATATAGGTTTTTATGGTATATTTTATGGTATACCATCAAATGATGATAATTTTGTTACTATTTATTTATTTACAAGATTATTTATTAAAATATATCTAAAAAGTATATATGATAATATTAAAAAATTATTAGTAGAATAATCGCATTTATATTTTATTTAAAAACGGATATGGCGAAATGGTAAACGCGCAAGATTTAGGTCCTTGTAATCTGCTTTGTAGTATTGTAAGGGTTCAAGTCCCTTTATCCGTAAAAATCTATATGTTTAATATAAATATTAAAAAATGGAAAAATTTACACAATTAATATCTATATATAGCAAACATATAGAAAGTTTAAATGTAACATCATTATCTTCAGCAAGATTTGTAGGAGCAGGTAGCGCATCAGCAGGTTTAGGAGGAGCAGGTTTAGGTATAGGAGTTGTTTTTGGATGTTTATTAAACGCATATTCAAGAAATCCTAATTTAAAAAGAGAATTATTTGCATATGCAATTTTAGGATTTGCATTAACAGAAGCTATGGGATTATTCTGTTTAATGATGGCTTTTATTATATTATTTATTTAATAAATAATATAATATAATTTAAATAATACTCTAAAATTATTTAATTATTATATTTAAAAACCTAAATGTTTAAATTTAACTTATTTTCACTTGATTTTATATAATCTATAGTTGAATTTATAAGTATATAAATAAATATATTAAAATATATTATATTTTGAAAAATATTTATTAAAATATAAATAATAAAATAAAATATTTAGGGAAGGCGCCCTTAGCTTAATTGGATAAAGCAATTACCTTCTAAGTAAAAGAGTGTAGGTTCGAGTCCTATAGGGTGCAAATATAATATATTGTATATAATATATTATATAAAGGAGATGGCTGAGTGGTTAAAGGCGGCAGACTGTAAATCTGTTAGTATATCTTTCGTAGGTTCGAATCCTGCTCTCCGTAATGGGATAGAGTAATCGGTAACTCATTAGATTCATAATCTAAAAATAGAGGTTCAAGTCCTTTTCCCTTCTTTAAAATTAAATGGATAGCTCAGCTGGTTAGAGCGTTGGTCTGAAAAACCAAAGGTCGATGGTTCGATTCCATCTCTAAGCATAATAAATAAACACTTGGTGAAATGGTAGACACGGTAGACTTAAAATTTACTCTAGTTCGCTAGGTATTGGTTCAAGTCCAATAGTGAGCAAAATAAATACATATATATATAAGTAAAATAAATGCATAATAAAAGTAAAAAATTATTAAAATTAGGTAACTTTATTTATGGAAATAAAATTCAGATATTATTAATAGATACTGATAAATTATTATTTTTAAAAAAATATAAAAATTTAAATAATTTAATAAAAATAAGTTTAAAAGATAAAAGAATATATAGTCTATTGTTTGAATTATTAAAATATAAAATAAAATACATAACATATTATTAATATAAAATAAATACATAAATATACATATATATATAATGGTTATAAAAAAAATAGAAAATTTAAGAATTAAAGATTTTCATAATTGAAAAAAAAAATATTATATAAAAAAAATATTATTATTAACAGGTTATTATTTAGTTATTTTTTATATGAATAGAGAAAAAGAAAAAGGATTATTTAGATATCAATTTAATAAAGGAATATGCATGAGTATACAATATAAAGGATATAATAGTTCGTTTCAAATTAGATCTGTAGCTAATACAATAGCAATAGAACAGCAATTTTTAGATTTTTCTAGATTTAATATATTAATGTTATTACGTAAAAATCCTATTAAAAAACTTTGTAGAAATAATTTAAAATTTTTGCGTAAAAAAAAAAATAAATTAAGTAAATTTAAGGTAGAATTAGAATTTAAAAAAAAAAAATAAAGAAAATAATATAAGGATGGGTAACATAATTGGTAATGTGTTCGACTGCAAATCGAAAAATAGTGGTTCAATTCCACTCCTAGACTTTGCATAGCTCAGTTGGTAGAGCGATGCGCTTTTAACGCAGAGGTCCAGGGTTCGATTCCCTGTGCAAGCACATCAGTAGCTCAGCTGGTTAGAGCGTGTGGCTGTTAACCACAAGGTCATCGGTTCGATCCCGATCTGATCCGAAAATTATTATATAAGCAGTAGTTTAATCGGTTAAAATTTATGTTTTGCAAGTATAAGATGTCGGTTCAATTCCGATCTGCTCCAAATAAAGATAATTTAAAAAATATTTATATTACATTATAAACATAACTTGCTATAAGCGTGTTAAAAAAACTCGAAACTTTCCAAAAATAGTTTAAAAAAACTATATTAAAAAAAAAAAAAAAAAAAAAATGATTATCAATTTAGAAATATTTAAATTTTTATTAATTTCAATCATATTATTCTTAATAAGTTTATTTGGAATTTTTTTATTAAAACGTAATTTAATCGTAATTCTAATGAGTATAGAATTATGTCTATTGTCTATAAATTTTAATTTTATTTTATTTTCGATATATTTAGATGATATTATAGGGCAAATTTTTACCCTATTAATCTTAACTGTAGCCGCTGCTGAATCTTCAATAGGATTAGCTATTTTAGTTATGTATTATAGAAGAAAAGGTATCATATCTATAAATGTTATGAATTATATAAAAGGCTAATATGGAGTTATTAATTTTATATTTTCCATTAATAAGCGGTATTGCTTGTAGTTGTTTTGCACATTTTCTTGGTAAAAATGGCGTTGCTAAATTTGTATTATTTTGTATGATTTCTTGTTTAATAGTTGCAATTTTTACTTTTGTTGAAATAGTATGAAATCAACAAATTTTAATAATTACTTTAATTGAGTATATTGTAGTAGGTGATTTAAATATTCATTGAGAATTAATGTTTGATGTTTTATCATGTATAATGATAGTAGTTGTTGTTAGCGTATCTACAGCTGTACATATATATTCTTTAGAATATATGCGTGAAGATCCTCATTTACCTAGATTTTTAAGTTATTTATCTTTTTTTACATTTTTTATGTTAATTTTAGTTTTAGGTGCTAATGGAATTATTTTTTTTTTAGGTTGAGAAGGAATTGGATTATGTTCTTATTTGCTTATAAATTTTTGATATACAAGAATTGCCGCAAATAAAGCAGCTATGAAAGCATTAATAATTAATAAAATTGGTGATGTTTGTGTATTATTGGCATTTATTTTAATGTTTCAAATATATTTATCATTAGATTTTTTATTAATTAATTGTACAACATGAATTTTAATTCAAAAAACAATTTTTTTAGATATGTTTATTTTTTGAATAAATATTGATTATAGTACAATAATATTATTGTTATTTATAATAGGTGTTTGTGCTAAATCTGCGCAAATAGGTTTACATACTTGACTTCCTGATGCTATGGAAGGTCCTACACCTGTATCAGCTTTAATCCATGCTGCAACAATGGTTACAGCTGGAGTATTTTTATTATTACGTTTTGTTCATATGCTAAAATATGACACAAATAGTTTATTATTAATAAGTTTTTTAGGTGGTATAACATCATTTATTGCTGCAACTATAGGTGTATTTCAGAATGATATAAAAAAAATTATAGCATATTCAACATGTAGTCAATTAGGTTATATGGTTTTATCGTGTGGATTAAATAATTATTCAGGTAGTTTATTTCATTTAATGAATCATGCTTTTTTTAAAGCTTTATTATTTTTAAGCGCAGGTGCAATTATACATTCAATGTTAGATCAACAAGATGTACGTAGAATGGGTATGTTATTAAAATATTTACCTGTTAGTTATATAATGATATTAATAGGATCGTTAACTATAATGGGTATACCTTTTTTAACAGGTTTTTATTCTAAAGATTTTGTATTAGAATATGTATATTCGTCTAATATTTTTTTAAATTTTTTTTTATACTCGTTAGGTATAATTTCAGCTGCATTAACTTCGTTTTATTCTATAAAATTATTATTTCTAGCCTTTTATAATGTACATAATAGTTATTTTAATATATTATATAATAATAAAAATAAATTTATTTCAATACATGAAAGTAAATATTTAATATTAATAGCTTTAATAATATTATTTTTAGGTAGTTTATTTGTAGGTTATATTTTTAAAGATTTATTTATAGGTATGGGTACAGATATATGAACAAATACTTTAGATACTGAATCTTATAAAAATAATTTAAAAATATTTGAGGTGGAATTTTTACCAATACATATAAAACTTGTGCCTATAATATTTACATTTATATCTGCAATATTTAGTTTTTTATTTTTTAAATTTTATATATTTTTTGTAGAATATGCTTATATTTTATATTATTATTATTATAAAAAAAATAATTTTAAAACTTATATAAATATTATTTTTAATATTAAACATTTAGTATTTAATGGTTATTATTTTAATGAAATTTATAACTACTATTTATATAATAATAAAAAATTAAGTTATAATTTAATGAAAAATTTAGATAGAGGTATTATTGAATACTTAGGTCATTTATTTATAGTAAATAATATAAAAAAAATTTTATATTTATTTTCAAAAAAAAATTCAGGTAGAATTGATTATTTTGTTTTTATTATGATAATTGGTATAATTTTAATTTTTTTTTTATTTTTGTCAAATTTTTTAATCATATATAAAATATTATTTATATTATTTATATTAATATTTTTTGAAATAAAAAATTAAATGTTTCAAGCGTTAGAACAATTTAAAGTAATTAATTATCAAATTTTTTCATATAATATTCCAAATTATATAATATCTTTAGGTGTTTTAATTTCTTTTTTTATTTTAATAACTTTTATGTTAAATTTAAAAAATATAATGTTTTTAACACAAAATTTTATTCAAATAATATTTGAAGAATTATATATGTTTGTATTAAATGTAATAAAGCAAAATATAGGAAATTTAGGAATAAAATATTTTCCTGTTGTGTTTAATGTTTTTTATTTTATTTATTTTGTTAATTTAGGTGGATTAATAGGTTATAATTTACAATTAACAAGTCATATATTTGTCACTTTTACTATTTCAATAAGTTTATTTATTGGTGTAATAATAATAGGTATATATAATTTAAAAATTAAATTTTTAAATCAATTCGTACCTAAAGATGCACCAAAATTATTATTCCCATTATTAGTTGTAATAGAAACAATATCTTATATAATAAGACCTTTTACATTAGGAATTCGATTATTTGCTAATATGTTTTCTGGTCATGTATTATTATTTGTTATTATAAGTTTTGTTATAGTAATTGTAGAAAAAAAATTAATAATAATTAAAATATTATTATTAATTTTTCCAATATTATTATTATTTTTCATTATGACTTTAGAATTATTAATAATGTTTTTACAAGCTTACGTTTTTATTATATTATTTTGTGTTTATTTAAACGATTCTTTACACGCACATTAATATTAATTAAAATGGCTGTTCCAAAAAAAAAAAATAAAAAAGTTAAATTTAAATACTCTATTTTAAAAAAAAAAATACAAAAAAAAATTAGCGAAAATATTATTAATATAAGAAAAAAAAAATTAAAAAATTATAATCGAAAAATTTATTGATAAATGCAAAGTAAAAGAAGTCATTTATTTCATATTATAGATCCATCACCTTGACCTTTTTTTGTAGCAATAACATTATTTAATGTTTTAACAGGCGTAATTTTATGAGTAAATAAATATATAATAGGAGGTAATATTTTTATAATTAGTTTTATAATATTAGTATTATTTGTACAATTTTGATTTACAGATATTATAAGAGAAGGTTCTTTTGAAGGTAAACATTCAATTTTTGTTCAAAAAGGTTTAAAATTAGGAATGATACTTTTTATTGTTTCTGAAGTTATGTTTTTTTTTGGATTTTTTTGAGCTTATTTTCATTTTTCATTATCTCCTGCTATTGAGATAGGTTGTTTATGACCTCCTTATAGTATACAAATATTTGATTATTTACATATACCTTTATATAATACCTTTATTTTATTAGTTTCAGGTGTTTGTGTAACATGATGTCATCATAATTTAATTTTAACTAAAAATGAAAGCGTAGATAAATATTTAGTAGAAGATACTATTATTGCTTTAATATTAACAATATTATTAGCAATACATTTTACAGGTTATCAAATATTAGAATATAATGAAGCAAGTTTTAATATTTCAGATTCAGTATATGGAAGTATTTTTTTTATGGCAACTGGTTTTCATGGTTTTCATGTTTTAGTAGGTACTTTATTTTTATTTGTTTGTTTAATTAGATTATTAAAAGGACATTTTAGTATAAAACATCATTTAGGTTTAGAATTTGCAATTTGATATTGACATTTTGTAGATGTAGTTTGATTATTTTTATATGTTTGTGTTTATTGATGAACATCAACTTCTTTAATTTAAATCCATGCCGCAATTAGATTTATATATTATATGTAATATGCTATATAGTGTAATTATAGTATTTATATTAATATACATTTTAAATATAAGTAATATTTTAATTATTATAAATTTACTTTTACGTGTTCGTAAATTAAAATTTTTTTTAGAGAAAAAACAAATTTATAAAATCTTAAAAGAAGGTTTAAAAAAAATAGTATTAAAATTTCAAAATTTTACTTTTTATTTAAAATATAAACAAATACTAACAATAAATAAATTTCTTATTTCAAATGATGCTTTTGATATCAAAAATTTAATAAAAAATAGAAAAAAAAAATAAATAAAAATAATATTAAAATATATTATTTTATGTTTATTTAATAAATAAAACGTAAAAATAATTAAAAAAAAAAATAAAATAGGAGCATTAACTGATCAACAATACGCTTTTAAAAATAGGCCATGAGAATTAGAAATTATAAATAATATTGATATATATGATTCATTAGGTAGTAATATAAAAATTCATGTATATGGTTCTGAAATAAAACGTATTTTACCTTTAAAAAATGATTTAGTAAATGAAGAATGAATATCTAATAAAACTAGATATTTTTTTGAAGGTTTAACCAAATGACGTATTAACATACCATTAATGAAAAAATTAAATACTATGATATATGTTAGTTGAATTCAAGCTTTTTATTATTTTTTAATTAAAATTTGATTTATTAGTTTAAATGATAAAATTTCTAATTTAATTTTTTTAAATAGTATGTTTCTTGATTATGAGCTAATTATAACCAGTAAAATTTTAATTAAAAAATTAGGTTTTTTATCATTTGATAAAAAAATAAATATAAATATAAATGATTATTATTTATATTATTTAAATCCTAATTTTTATGAAAATATTAAAAAAAAAAAAATATTTATTTTTGTAGGTTATAATTTACGTTTAGAGTCACCGATTTTAAATATAAAATTACGAAAAAAAAAAATTAAAGAAGATATTTTTTTTTTATTTATAGGTAGTAATTTTAATGATAATTTAAATTGTAAACATTTAGGCTTAAATATTTTAAATTTAGTAAATTATTTACAAGGTAAATTAAAAATTAATAATTTAATTATTAAAAAAATTAAAAAATTAAATATGGATTATAATAATATTTTAGATTTAAATTTATTTTTATTAGGAAATAATATATTATTAAGAAAAGATAATAAAGATATTATAAATATTATTAAAAAAAAAATTAATTTTATTAATTTAATAAATTCGGCAACTATTAATAAACATAATATGTATATTAATACTTCTTTTTTTAATAATACATGTACATATTTAAAAAAATATGTAGATATTAAAACTAATTTAAATATTTTAAATTTAAATTTAAGTAATCTTTTATATGAAGAATTAAATATGTTTAATAATGTTCATAATATAAAAAACATTGGAAATAATGATATTATTTATATGTTTGGTATTGATGATTTTTTTCGTAAAAAATCTAAATTTTGCATTTTTCAAGGTCATCATTTAAATTTAGAATATTTAAATATAGACTTAATTTTTCCAAATGTTACTTTTTTAGAAAAATCAAGCAATTATTTAGATATAGAAGGAAATATTTTACAAACAAATTTTATTTTATATCCTCCTGTTTTTTCTAGAAATGATTGAAGTATTTTAAATGCAGTTTATATTTATATATTAAATTTTACAGCTAAGATTTTTAACTTATATATTGTAAAATTATTAAATATAAAAAGATTTTATTATTTATTTAATAATTTTAAAAAAGGTTTTTATTTTTTAAAAAAAATATCAATGAATTTATATTATGAATATTTAAGTAAATATAAATTATATACTTATAATTTAAATGATAATATTATTAATTTAAATATTAATAATATTTATAAAGTATATAATTATTTATTAAATAATAAATATTATAATCCTTACAATACAAATATTATTAATGAATATAGTAATATTTTAAATAATTGTACTATACAATTTAAAACATTAATAACAAATTACTAAATGATTCAAAAATTAAAAAATTTTTTAAATAAATTTAAATTAGATATTTTTTGTCTAATTATCAGTATGAGTCCATTATCTTTAACAAAAGAAAATAAAGAAATAATAGCGATTTTTAACATTAATATTAATTGAATACATTCAGTAATAACAGCAATAATAGCATTAATAATAGTATTAAGTTTGTTACTATTAGTGGCATATGCTATTCTTTTAGAAAGGAAAGTTTTAGGAAGTATACAAAAAAGAAGAGGTCCAAATTTAGTAGGAATTTTTGGATTATTACAACCAATTGCAGATGCTTTAAAATTAATTGTAAAAGAAACTATAATACCAGTATCATCAAATAGAATTGTGTTTATAATAGCACCTTTATTAACTTTAATATTAAGTTTATTAAATTGAAGTATAATACCTTTTTCAAATTTTGCAATATTAGCAAATATACGTGTAAGTATTTTAATGTTTTTTGCAATATCATCATTAACTGTATATGGTATCATAATGTCAGGTTGATCAAGTAATTCAAAATATGCTTTTTTAGGTGCGTTGCGTGCTGCAGCTCAAGTTATTGCATATGAAGTATCTATAGGATTAACTTTAATTTACGTATTATTTCAATCAAATGATTTAAATTATTTAAAAATTATATATAATCAAATGGATATATGAAATATAGTACCTTGTTTTATATTTTTTATTTTATTTTTTATTTCAACTTTAGCAGAAACAAATCGCCCACCTTTTGATTTACCAGAAGCTGAAGCAGAATTAGTTTCAGGTTATAATGTAGAATATTCGGCTATGGCTTTTGGTTTTTTTTTTTTAGGTGAATACGTATCCATTTGAACTGTATGTTGTTTAAATGTTATCTTATTTTGAGGTGGATATTTAATTATATTTAATTATTCAAGTATATATATATTTAGTTTAAAAGTAATTATTTTTGTAATTGCTTTTATTTGAGTACGTGGTTCTTTACCAAGATATAGATATGATCAATTAATGAGATTAGGTTGAAAAATTTTATTACCAATCTCATTAGGTTTTGTAATCTTATATTCAGGTGCTTTTTATTATTTTTTATCCCCAGAATTTGATGATCCAGTACGTAGATTATTAAAAACTGAAAAAAAATTAATATTTGAGTGTGAAATATTTTATGATTTATATCATTCATTTATAGAATTTATGATATTTAAGCAAAAAAAAATTTCTTTAGAATTTAATAGTATATATTTTTATCAAAATATTTTGTTAGAGACTTGATTAAAAGTTAGAAATGCTGCTGAAATTTTTTGAGAAGTAGATTTAATAAAAAAAATTGATAAATATTATTGAAAAAATAAAGGTAATAAAACATTTACTAATATTGAATATTATAAAATACGTAATTTTTGAGTAAAAGAGCAACTTGATTTTTTAAATTCAAAATATAGTTTAAAAAAAATAACATCAATTGTATCAATAATTGATCCTATTTTTCCTAAAAAACCTTATTTAAGTGAAGAATACAAAGATTTATATACTATTTTTTATAAAGAATTATATAATAATTATTGATGAAATTTTGGATATAATAAAATTAATATTAATAATGGGAAATATGTAGAAGTTGCATTCTATTATTATGATGTTTATATATGTTATGAAAATTATTTGCATAAATTATTAAGCCCTATAACATATGGTTATGTAAATTTAGAAAAAGAGCTTCTTGAAGCTGGTTTACAAAAAATAGATGGTAAGTGATATGATGTTTGATATGATGTTTGATATGATAAAATACAGGATACTTGATGATTTCAAAATTATCTTATAACTGTTGTAATAGAACAAAGATTTCTTAATGCAGGTTTACAAAAAATAGATGGTAAGTGATATGATGTTTGACATGATGTTTGATATGATGAAATACAGGACACTTGATGATTTCAAGACTATATTTCAAAAATTAGAAATGGAAAACGATTATAAATAATATATACAATAATAATGTTACGACGATGATTATTTTCAACAAATCATAAAGATATTGGAAGCTTATATCTAATATTTGCGTTTATCGCCGGACTTATAGGAACAATGCTTTCAGTATTAATAAGAATTGAGTTAAGTGATATTGCTTTTGCAATATTAGAAGGAAATCACCAAGTATTTAATGTTATAATAACAGCACATGCATTTGTAATGATTTTTTTTATGGTAATGCCTGCTATGATTGGAGGTTTTGGAAATTTTATTGTACCTATGTTAATAGGTGCGCCAGATATGGCATTTCCTCGCTTAAATAATATAAGTTTTTGATTATTAATACCATCTTTTTTTTTATTAGTTTGATCATCTGTTATAGAAATGGGTGTTGGTACTGGATGAACTGTTTATCCTCCTTTATCAGGAATTTTTTCACATTCAGGTAGTGCTGTAGATTTTGGTATTTTTAGTTTACATTTAGCAGGTATATCTTCAATATTAGGTGCTATAAATTTTATTGTTACAATATTAAATATGAGGATAAAAGGTATGATAATGTTTAGATTGCCTTTATTTGTATGAGCAGTATTTATAACAGCATGATTATTATTATTATCATTACCAGTATTAGGAGCAGGTATTACAATGTTATTAACTGATAGAAATTTTAATACAGCTTTTTTTGAAGTTAGTGGTGGAGGAGATCCTGTTTTATTTCAACATTTATTTTGATTTTTTGGTCATCCTGAAGTTTATATATTAATTATACCTGCTTTTGGTATAGTTAGTCAAATAATAGGACAATCTTCTTATAAAAGAATTTTTGGGTATAATGGTATGGTTTATGCAATGTTATCTATTGGAGTTTTAGGTTTTATTGTTTGAGCACATCATATGTATACTATAGGTATGGATATAGATACTAGAGCATATTTTACAGCAGCTACTATGGTAATAGCAGTACCAACAGGTATTAAAATATTTAGTTGAATAGCTACTTTATGACGAGGTATTTTAACAATAACAGTACCTATGTTATTTGCAATAGGTTTTTTAATATTATTTACTATAGGTGGTTTTACAGGTGTTATATTATCAAGTGCTGGTATAGATCAGATATTACATGATACTTATTATGTTGTTGCACATTTTCATTATGTTTTATCAATGGGTGCAGTTTTTGGTGTTTTTGGTGGTTTTTATTTTTGATCAATTAAATTATTCGGTAAAAATTTTAATAAAGAATTAGGAGAATTACACTATTGAACTACTTTTATAGGTGTTAATTTAACTTTTTTTCCAATGCATTTTTTAGGAATGTCTGGAATGCCAAGACGTATACCAGATTATCCAGATGCATATTATTTTTTAAATGCAGTATGTAGTGCAGGATCTGCTATAACAATAATAAGTCTTTTAATATTCATAGAAGTTATTAGTCAACTAATTTATAAAAAAAATAAAGAAAACGCTATTTATTAATAAATGCAATTTAATTTAAAAATTTATAAAGGTTGAGATAGCTATATAAATGTTAATCAAACCTCAATACCAGGTATTATTAAAACTTTAATTGATGGTATTGCATTCATTAGTAATATGGAGAATGTATTAATGGGTGAAATTTTACAAGTTTCTGGTTTAGATATAAAAGCAATAGTTATTAATATTGAAGAAGAAGGTATAAAAGCTATAATATTAAAAGGTGAAGATATTGTTAAACCTGGTTTTAAAATAATTAGAACAAAAGAATTATTTCAATTTCCGGTTACAACACAATTATTAGGTAGAGTTGTTAATGCTTATGGAGATCCGATAGATTCTAATGATATTTTTAAATATGAAACATCTAAACAAAAAGTTGAAATAAAAGCTCCTGGTATAATATCACGTTATAAAGTTAATGAGCCTTTACAAACTGGTATAAAATCTGTAGATGGTTTAATTCCAATAGGAAGAGGTCAACGAGAATTAGTAATTGGTGATAAATCAACAGGTAAAACTACTATTGGTGTAGATACTATTTTAAATCAAAGAAATAATAATTGAATACCAGCTACACATGTACATTGTATTTATGTATCTATAGGACAACGTAGAGCAAATGTTGCAAAATTAGCATATTTATTAAAAAAAAAAGATGCAATAAGTTATAGCGTAATTTTAGCAGCAACAGCGTCTGAATCTTGTGCATTACAATATTTAATACCATATTGTGCAACTAGTTTAGGTGAATATTTTATGACAAGAGGTGCAGGTTGCTTAGTTATTTATGATGATTTAAGTAAACATGCAGTAGCTTATAGACAATTATCTTTATTATTAAGACGATTTCCTTCAAGAGAAGCATATCCTGCAGATGTTTTTTATTTACATTCAAGATTATTAGAAAGATCAACAAAATTTAATGATGCTACAAATTTTGGAGGATCATTAACATCTTTACCTGTAATTGAAACTCAATTAGGTGATGTTTCGGCATATATACCAACAAATGTTATTTCAATTACAGATGGTCAAATTTTCTTAGAAAGTCAATTATTTAATAAAGGTATAAGACCTGCTGTAAATACTGGACTTTCTGTTAGTCGTATAGGATCAGCTGCACAAAATAAAATTATGAAAACTATATCAGGACCTTTAAAATTAGAATTAGCACAATATAGAGAAATGCAAAGTTTAGAACAATTTGGTGAAAATTTAGAAGAAGCTACTAAAAAATTATTAAGAAGAGGTAAAATATTAACTGAAATTTTAATTCAACCTCAAAATAGACCATTAAGCTTAGAAGATGAAGTTGTAATGTTATATGCAGGTGTTAAAAATTTATTAAGAAATATTAGTTTAAATTTAATATCAGTTTTTGAAAAAAAATTATTAGAAATTAAAAGAACTTCAAACTTATATTATTCAATATTAAAATCTATTGAATTAAATTTTTATAGCAGTATAAGCTTAGATTTATTAGTATTAAAACTTTTATTAACTATTTAAATATTGAAAAAGAAAAAAATACTTCGTTTTGTAAATTTTTACGCCAAAGCTGGAGAAGTTAATACAACACCACCTATTGGTCCAATGTTAGGTCAATTTCCTATGGACGTTAAAGCGTTTTGTAATATGTTTAATAATGATACTAAAGATTATGATAAAGGTGTATTATTAAAAGTAACTTTAGTTCTATATAAAGATGGAACTTTTGAATATCAAATAAAAGATTCACCTTTATTTTTTTTATTAGAATTATCAAGTAAAATTTTACAAATAAATAATAACTTTCGTAATCATAGAGGAATTTTATTATATGATATATTTTTAATTACATTAATTAAAAATAAAGAATATAATTTAGTTAATATAAAATATTTATTTAAAAATATTTTAAAAATGGCTAAAAAAAGTAAATATAAAATAATAGAATATGAAGATAATACTTATTACTACTTATATATATAATGAAAAAAATAATTAAATTAAAATTAAATTATATATTAAAATATTGAAATTATTTAAATTTTTTACGTATAAATGGAATATTAATATTTTGTCAAAATTTATCAATAAATGCTCAAAAAGATTTAAATATAAATACATATTTAAATACTAATAATTATAAATGAAAAGTTTTAAATAAAAAAATATCAAATATTATTTTAGATAAAACTTTTATGGTTAAAATAAAAAAATTTAATAATATTTTAATTGTAAATAATTTAAATTTAATAAATGATGCTACTGAGTATTTAAAATCTAATAATATTTTAATTTTAGGGTATTTAATGCAAAATATATTTTTTTTTAAAAAAGATTTTAATCTAAAACAAATTAAAATAAATAGTATTGAAAATGTATTAAAAAAAAGAATAATTTATTTTTATAAAAATAATATATCATTTTTATTACAAATAAAAATGATAATAATTAAATGTATTTTATTATTAAAAAAAAAAATATAAATTAAATGGCTACAATTAATCAAATATCAAGAAAAGAATATAGAAAAAGAAAGCCTAGTTTTAGTGGAACACCTTTATTAAAAAATCGTCCATATATTAAAGGTATTTGCACAGTTATAAGAATAACTTCGCCAAAGAAACCTAACTCTGCAGAAAGAAAGATTGTAAGAGTTAAAGTTAAAGGCGGTAAAACTTTAACTGCTAGCATACCTGGTCAAGGTCATAATTTACAAAAATTTTCTGTTGTTTTAGTAAGAGGTGGTAGAGCGAATGATGTACCTGCTTGCAGATATAAAGTAATTAGAGGTAAATATGATTTTAGCACAGAAGAAAGTTTTCAAAGAAAAAAATCACGCTCAAAATGAGGTTTAAAAAAAGATAAATAATGGTACGTATATTAATAAAAAAATATAAAGTAATTGGATGAGATATTGAAAATTGAAAAAATAAAAAAAATAAATTTAAAGAAGAAATAAATTATGATTTAAATAAATTAATGATTTTAAATTGAATATTAGGTCGTTTAAATAAAAAAG
>Ga0302215_10001252_pt1 | contig 18316 bp, 6 predicted proteins | sample II_Fen_N3_1_FD_194580 | JGI IMG/M metagenome (GOLD analysis project Ga0302215, IMG submission 194580) | Peat permafrost microbial communities from Stordalen Mire near Abisko, Sweden - II_Fen_N3_1 | ecosystem: Environmental > Terrestrial > Soil > Wetlands > Permafrost | place: Sweden: Abisko...
ACGCCAGTAAGTGCAGTAAATCGAACGGTGTTAATACTAAATATGCCTGCAGTACCAATAAATTTCAAATACAAATCGTGTTGTCCTTTCACATCAATGTTTGCAGTATAATTCTTCCACACATCGGCACCGCCAGATGCACCGATAGCTATTGTTGCAATTTTTGTTCCAGCACCACCAATGTTATCAATCCATACTTCAAGGCTTCCTCCGCCACTTGCCGATGCTGCATTTACCTCAATAGTTCCTGCTGGTGTTAGTTCATCGCTAGTGCTTACACCTGCAAGCATTGCCCAACCACCATCTGTTGTGTTAGAAACCACCGAACCTGGAGTTTTTGTTGAGGTAGAAACACCATTCCAATTATTTCGACCAGCTACTTTTAGAGCCGATAAACCATCGCGGTATTTGAATACATCGAAATCGGCAGTAACAGCTGTTGCATAGAGTCCAACAGCATTTCCAACCCAATTGTTGTAGGTTGTTCCACCAAAATCATCTAATGTAGTTGTACTAACAGTGCTCCCAACCTGAGTCCATGTTTTACCGTCGGCACTATAAAATCCGCTTACATTATGACCATCTCTGTTTATCTTTAACCATACCGTATTACCAATTGTATTATTAATTTCGGTAGTTGTTGTGTTATATGAAAATCCGATTTTTGCTGAGCCATTATAGCCTGCATACATACGAACATACGAATCGTCACCACCATTTTGGATTCTCAAACCAGCACTTTGCCCAGTTCCAGTTGCATTCACCGTAACTTTTGTAATCAATGAATACACACGTCCTGCTTCTTGTTGGAGAATGTGGGTTGTACCTGTTCCAGGAGTTAAACGCATATAACCTGGATTTGCAGATAAAGAATATTTTGTAGCGTTTGCTTTATTAAAAAAGAACCAATGATATTTTAATGTTGTAGATGAAAAGTAATCTTCACGAGGGAAATTGAACGCAATGTTATTTGTATTCGGAAGATTTGGTGCTGTAACAGGACTAGAACTAGCATGTGCTGCATGAGGCACATTATTACCATCCCATGTTACTTGATGTAAGGTAGCAATTCGGCCTTGACCTTTCCAGCCATCTAAACCATAGCCGTGAGCTATACACCACCATGTTCCATCATCTAATTTTATTGGTTGTGAAATATGGTTTGGAGCTGTAAATCCACTTAAGGTAGCAGTACCAGTAAAAAAAACAGCTGGTGTTGTCCAAGCCGATTGAGTGCCAGTAAGCGTTGCAGAACTAATAACCCATTGACCACCAAAAATATCTCCAGCAAAAAGGTAATAATATCGTCCATTGCGTTTGCACATTACAGGACCTTCTGCCATTTTATAGGGATTTGTACTTGGATTTAACCAATCCATATTTATAACCGTTCCCGTTGAATTACCCGTTGTTTTATCTAGCTTAAGAATGCGATTTACATTAGCACCATTTTTCATTACTAGATATGGTGTGCCATCATCGTCAACAAAAACAGAATTGTCGTAACCTGTAACACCCGAACCAGAAACTTTTGTTGGAGCTGACCATGGTCCAGTCATTGATGTTGCTTTACAAAAATATTGACCTCCACCTGTATAATTGCTAAAATACAACCAGAAATAGCCACCAAACTGAGCCAAAGCACCCTGCCAAGTTCCATCACCTGGTTGGTCGCTTTGTAATCCCGACCAATTGGATGGTACGAGGCGAGATATTATTTCCCAGTGAACCAGATCGGTTGAGTGTAAAATTGGTATATATGGATTGTAATGAAATGATGAACCAGCACAGTAAAAATCATTACCAACACGCATTAGCGTTTGGTCAGGATGATCACCCATGATGGGGTTCATGTAGGTTGAAACGCCATTTGTTTGAGCGAAATTAGAAATTGTGAATCCTAAAAATAAAAGGATGCATACTATAAATTTACTTTTTATATGCTTTTTCATAATTACATTTTTTTAATACAGTTTTACTAAATCTGATATTTGAAATTCTATTATTCAATAAAATGAGATTAATCTTTATTTTACAATCCAATCAAGCTGAATTCACTTTAACAAAATTGTCACATCCAAAATCAACTTTAAAAAGTGAGTTTAAAGCAGCAGTATTTGATTTATCATAAAACACATCGAGGTTTTTAACTCTTGCAACATTATTCCAAATACTTGAGAGTGCTTTCGCAATGTCGGGACTTTAATTTTTGTAAATAATTCCTCTATTAAAATAATCAGAAAGGTGAGAGGATTCACCTTTCTGAGAGTGGGTTGTAACGGATGTTACTATCTAGGGGTGAGATTATTTAACAATCCAATCAAGAATGCATGCTGCTTTTACTTTTACCAAATATCCTTGACCCCATTCAACTTTTGTAAGCAAGTTAAATGCAGGAAGATTTGAGGTAGAATAAAATGCATCAAGATTTTTTACCGTTTCCACTTGGCTCCAAATACTTGATAGAGCTTTTGCTAAATCTGTGCTTCCTATTAATGGACATCCAATGAGATTCCAGCCAGCAACTAGAGAAACCTTTTGTATTGAAGTTCCTCCAACAACAACCGCAATTGTTGCTCTTGGACTTTCACAGTTATTTGTTGTTTGCGATACATAATAATTTGTTGTTCCTGTTGCAGTTGTTGCAGGTACTGGTGCACTAGCTAATGCTGTACCTCCAGTTGCAACATTGTACCATTTCAAAACAGAGCCAGTAGCAGTTAATGCTGTTGCTGAAGCTCCTTGTGAATAAGAAACTGTTGGTAAAACTGTTGGTGCTATTGGTGAAGAATTTACGGTAACAAGTACCGAACTTGTTGCCGAACATGAAGTTGCATTTGTACCAGTTACACTATATGTAGTTGTTATTGTTGGTGATACCGAATTGGTTATAGTTGTAATGCCATTATTCCATTTATAAGAACTTGCCCCTGAAGCTGTAAGTGTTGTTGATGTTCCATTACAAATTGAAACTGCAGTTCCAGCACTAACTGTTGGTAATGCATTTGTTGTTACTGTTATTGATGAACGTTGGCTTTCTGATGTTCCAACGGTTTGCGAAACAAAGTAAGTTACTGAACCTACTGTACCTGTTGATGGTACTGGTGCAGATGCTAATGCTGTTCCACCCGTTGCAACGCTATACCATTTAAGTGCTGTTCCTGTTGCTGTTAAAGCTGTAGCTGTACTCCCTAAACAATAATTTACTGGTGTTACCACTGTTGGAGCAGTTGTTGTAGTCGATCCAATTCCATTAAGGGTTGTTACACTTTGTGCATCAAGCGTAATTTGGATAGATGTACCAGCACTTACATTTGTCTCTTTCGACATGCTTTTTGATCCTGTTGTTACATATTTTTCCCAAGATGTGATACTTGTACCAGGGATAGAAATTGTAATTGTTTTAGCTGTTGTGTTTTTATTTACTGCTACTATTACAGCATCATTACCTTTTTTATATGCCGACAGAAAAACACTCGTTGTAGGAGTTGCAGTTGCATCAACACGAACGTAACCTGGACGTACAAATTTTGAATAATGTGCTATCATACATCCACGTTTACTCATATTGCCATCTTCTTTCATAGGACCGTATGATCTACGAATTGTCCACCACACATAAGCTTGAAACTCGGCTACTACCATACCATTATGTACATGTTCAGCAACATCTAAAGCTTCTGGCCAATTGTCTGCAGAATTTGCAGTGCTATTGGGAACATATACCTCAGTCATCCAAAGTTCTTTGCCAGCTCCTTTAGATTTAAAAAGAGGATAAGAGAAATTTGCAAATGATGTTCCATATGTATGTGTACCAAGTATGTCCATATTGGCAAGTGCCGTTGCATCATTCAAAATTGGATCAGACATGTTTTTTAAATATGAAAATGATTCAGGCGACATTACTTTACAACCTGTTATTGAACCAGCATTGTTTTTCATGAAATTAAGCATTTCGTCAGGTGTCCACCAAGTCCACTCAGAAGCATAGTCGGGCTCATTCTGAACGGAAATAGCATACAAATTCACTCCGTTTGTTTTCATATAAGCAACAAAATCATTGAGATGTTGGGCATATGCTGCATACGAGCTCGTTTTTAATCTTTTTTGGTTAGCAACTCCATTGCGTGTAAAAGTCTCTATCATTGCTGCTGGTGGATTCCATGGTGAAGCAAATACTGTTGCACCGTGAGCTACGGCATTTTTCGCTACTCGTAATTCCTTCGACCAATTATTTTTGTCACCGTCAACAAAAATTCTCAAAATACTAAGACCCAATTTTGTATTAGCATCATTACCAAAGGCTGTTTCGCATTGTGCATCTGTCAAATCTACTCCCCATGCAGGAACATTTATTCCTCCGTAACCTTTAATTAATTGCTTTTCGGAAGTTAAGGTAACCGTTGCTGTCTGGCTAAACATATTTAAGCTTAACAGTAATGTTATCAATGACGTAACAATTGCTTTTTTCATAACTTACTTATTTTAGATTATTATATTTACTTTGCATTCAATTCAAATTATTCTTGTAACTCTTTATTCATCCAACTATTTAACTGTCCAGTATAAATCACAAGCAGCTTTTACATTTTTCATCAATATATAATGGAGTACCATCGTCATCAACGAAAATTGAGTTGTCGTAACTGGTAACTGTTGAGCCTGTTGCTTTGGTTAGTGCAGACCATGACCCATCTATTGCCGATGCTTTTGAGAAATATTGAGCAGAATTGGTACTATAATACACCCCAAAATAGCCACCCAATTGGGCTAAACCACCTTGCCAAATACCAGCACTTCGACCATCACTAACTCCCGATGTTCTCATTGGAACAACCCTTACTATAATTTCCCTTTTGACTAAACCATTTGAATGGTAAATAGGAACGTAAGCACCAAAATGAAATGTAGAAGCATTAGTGTAGAAATCTTTTCTAACACGCATCAAGGTTTGGTATGGGTGATCGCCCGGTTGTGCTGGATTATGATAGGTAGTTATAAAATTACCATTTTGTTGTTTTGATGTTTGTGCAAATAGTATTGTGTAAAAACATACAAATGATATTATAAACAAGAGTACTAAAGTATATTTTTCTGTTCTATCCATAAATATCTAAATTTTAAATACTTTAACCCTCAATGATTATTAGTAATAATATCATTCTATATTATTTTAGTCCAATTTTATAACCTCAATTTACTAAACAAATATAGATCTAACATTCCCTTTTGTTAAGGCAAACTGTTTCAAGTATATGTGCTATTTGTTTCAAATCGGAAAAGATTTAAATCATAAAATGAACAATATTAATGGGAAAGCCATGTAAAATAAGGGCTGGACTTTATTCTTGTGGAATGGCTGTTTATACCATCTTGGTGAATCAGTTTGCTGCTCAACGAATTGTATTGCAAAGTATTCGACGAAGTCAACAGGGGTGGGAGATTAATTTTTTGACTGAATTAATAAAAGCAATATCATCAAATACACTATGTACAATTTCTCTAATTTCAATAGTATCATCTATTATTAAATTGTAGCATTTTCTTGATTATTTGGTTGGTTATAATGTTCAATTTAAAGGCGATTTGTTTCATTTAATAAGTCTTTTTGCTTTTTATATTGTTGTTAGTGTTGATTAATAGATTTTTACGGTTTTTATTGCGATTCTTGATATTATATAGCATATTTGTATATAGTCAAATATTTTACTACCTTAGTATAACTATTTGTTTTTGTAAGATTTATAAGTAGTGTTTTTTTACGGTTTAATATCTAAATATACTTTTTTACAATTGGATATTTAAATTGGAGGGTGTTTTTTTATTTCATGTATATTGTTTATTTATAATTATATAATCTCAATTATTAATTATAAAATGTTATTTGTTAATTATTGTTTTGATATCTAGTTTTTAAAATGAAATCAAAGATTGTAATTCTAATAGTTATTGTTTTCTGCGGGATATCTTCCTTTGCACAAGTAGCTAAATGTAAAGGCAAATACTTTGGTAATGTTATAGGAGCTACTGTGCCTAGTACTTATAGTAGCATATGGAATCAGGTTACTCCCGAGAATGGTACTAAATGGGGTGTCGTTGAAGCAACCAAAGGCGTATATAATTGGGCTGAAGCAGATGTGTCGTACAATTGGGCAAAAAATAATGGAGGTTTATTTAAGTTCCACACCTTAGTTTGGGGTAGCCAAATGCCCCAATGGGTTACTACGGCAACGACAGCCGAATTAACTGCAAGCATTAAAAATTATATGATAGCTGCGGCAAATCATTTTGATCCAATGGGTGGTTTAGAAATGATTGATGTTTTAAATGAACCTGCAAATCCTGTTCTTCCCGATTATATGAAAGCAGCACTAACAGCAGGATATAAATCGGAACCAACTAATGCTAAAGATTTAAATAACCCTTATGGTTGGGCTATTTGGCCATATCAGTTAGCAAGAAAATATTTTCCCAATGCCGTTTTATTAACGAACGATTACAATATTGAACAGAATTGGAATGGAATGCGTGCACCATATATTGTAATTATTAATGCGATAAAAAATGCACCTAATCTAACAAATGGCGAAAAGAATTTAATTGATGGTGTTGGTCTTCAATGTCATGGAGTAATGGATTTAACAGCAGTTAACTTTAAAGCATGTATCGATGAAATTTGGAATGGAACTGGTTTGCCTATTCACATAACAGAATTTGATCAAGCTGCATCTCCCGATGAAACAAAACAAAAAAACGTATATGCTACTTTGATACCTGTAGCTTGGGAACATCCTCATGTGGCCGGAATAACGTTGTGGGGATATCTTCAAGGAACTACTTGGATTTCTGGAAATAAACTTGCTGGTCCAGCAGGTACTGATTCAGGTATTCAATATGCTTCTACATACACAACAAAACCAAGTGGCGATCGTCCTGCATTAACATGGTTAAAACAATATCTAGCTTCAAAACCAAGTCTTTCGTGCTGTCCTGCTCCTGCCGCTTCTGCAAGTTGTCCTCTTGCAATAAAACCTAAAATTTCAATTACATCACCTGTCACTTCATCTCTTTTACCTTCAACTGCACCAATTATTCTAAATGTATCAGCAACCGATGCCGATGGAACAATTGCAAGTGTAAAGTTTTATAATGGAACAATTCTTTTAGGAACAGTTACTTCGTCACCATATTCCTTTACATGGAAAAATGTTGCTGTAGGTAAATATACAATTACAGCAGTAGCAACTGATAATGTTGGTTTAAAAGCAACTTCGAAAGTTTTAGAAATAACCGTTGCTGCTCCAGTTACACATGTTTACCAATGTAATGCATGTACATCACCAACATGGGGAACTGCTTCAAATTGGACACCAACAACAGTTCCGTCGGTAATAGATACTTCAATTATTCGTACAGGAGAGGTAAAGGTCGCTTCGGATATAGTTTCAGTTATTAAGGTTGAACCAAATGGGATTTTTCATTTAACCGACAGTATTTTAGTAACAGATTTACGATTACAAGGTGGATCGTTAAAATCATTTACTACAACTCCAGTTTTTATTCTTACATCTACAATTACCGTTGAAAAAGCTTCAACAATTGTAGCTGGTTCAGCTTCTACGTCTACTTTTCGAATAAATGGAACAATTACTGGAAGTGCTAATCTAACCAAAACGGGAGTTGGCGTTTTACAGATTAATGCTGCTGCGCCAAATTATAAAGGAACATGGATCGTAAAGGAGGGTAAACTAAAACTTCGTTATGCTAATGGTTTAGGCCAATGTGGAGTTGAGGTTGATTCTTTAGCAAATTTAGATGTTGAATCAACGTCAACAACCAATTCGTTGTATTTGAAAAAAGGTGGAATTGTTAATTTAGATGCAAACTTAACTGTTCAAGTTGCTGTATTTGACGGAACAAATATTCCAGCAGGAACATATTCGGCAGTAAATTATCCATTGTTTATAACTGGTGTTGGAAAATTAACTGTTGTTAAAAGTATAGTAGTTACAAGTACTCCAATGCCTGGTAGTTTAACACTTACTGCAAATTCAGGAACTATTTATAGTTGGTCAAATGGAGCAACTATTGTTTCTACGAGTCCAATTTATACTACAACAGTAACGGGTTCATATTCCGTAAAAGTTACCAATGCAGTAGGTTGTAATATTAATTCTGCCGCAATTGTTGTTCAAGTAATTTCGCTTAAACAGGGATGGAATTTATTCTCAACGAATATTCGACCTACAGATAGTACTATTGCAACAATGTTTTTTGGATTAAATGTTTTAGAATTAAAAACGATGGATGCATTTTGGAGTACTAATCAAAATGCAATTTTCAATACCATAAAAACGATTACATCAGGTAATGGATATTTGGCAAATATGAGTGTAGCAGGTAAATTATTGATTGTGGGTAAGTACATTGAAAATCCGAAATTAAACATTGCTTCTGTAGTTGGAAAAGGTTGGTTTTTGATGGGTTGTCCTTTTCAAGCGTCAACATTATTAGGTAATTATTTTACCTCATTAAATTGTTCAATAATAAAAGATTTCGATGGATTTTGGATTCCTAATGGAAAAACAAATTCTATTTCCACTTTAGATTTAGGTAAAGGGTATTATTTAAAGAAATAAAATTTCTGTTTATTGTTTTATAACTATGAGAATTTTTTCACTGGTTCTATTTCTTTGCGTAACAACAATTTTGTCGGGTGCAGAAAGAATGCAGTTTTTGCATTTCGACAAATCAAATGATTTCCCTTTTAATTTGGTCCAAAATGTAATGCAAGATTCTCATGGATACTTGTGGATAGGAAGTGCTTCAGGCATTGCACGATACGATGGATATAGCTTTGAAGTATACACAACTGACGATTATAAAAACGGCTTACCATCAAATCGAATATTTTGCACATTTGAAACCTCCAATGGAGACGTTTTGGTGGGAACAAATTTAGGATTGGTTAAATACAATAGACAAACCAATAAATTTGAATTATTATCATATAGTTGTACACCTGAAATATGTGAAGATAAGAATAACCAAATTTGGGTTGCAACATTCGATGGTATTGATGTTCGTGATTCTAAAACTTTGAAAATTAAAAAATCTTTTTTTTGTGAATCAGATCATAACGTTACTGTATTTAATGGACTTAATTCTGATTCTTATGGTAGAATTTGGGCTATAACTTCCAATAATGGAATATATGTGTTTGATTCGAAAAAAAATAAATTACAAAAACATATTGATTCAAAATTATTAAACAATATTGAACATTTAAAATCAACAAGTTTAGTGTTTGATAAGCTTGGCTTTATGTGGTTAAAAACAACAGGAAATGGAGTCTTTTGTATTGATACATCAACGTATAAAGTTCAACAGTTTTTATCGAGTAATACCAATAAATCTACTGTTGGTTCAAATAATGTTACAGATATTTATGTAGACAGAAAAAATGATGTTTGGGCTTGTTGTCAATATGGATATCTAAATAAATTTAATCGTCAAAAGAACTGTTTTGAACGATTTATTCCTCAAGTCGATAATCTTCGATATATAAATGCCAATTCAATGTTATGTGTAAATCAAGATAATAATGGTAATTATTGGGTCGGTACATTTAGCAACGGACTATATTGTTTGAGTGAAATGTATAATAATTTCCAAACCTTTTTTTCATTACCTAGTTTTTTAGGAAAAAATCTAGTAGGGCAGGTAACTTCATTTGCCGAATTAGATAATGGAATTATTGCTATTGCATGCGATGGAGATGGAATAAAGTTTTATAATCCTGCTGATAATAGCATTTATGAGTTTAAAAACAATAATCAACTGCGATCTAAAAATATACATAAAATTGTTAAGCATAAAAATTACTTATGGGGAGCAACATGGGGTGGTGGTATTTTTAAAATAGATTTAAAAACGAATCAAGTTACTAATTTTACCTGTTCTGAAAATAATATTAGAGGTCTTAATTACAATAATGTAGAGAGTTTGTATGCCGATGATACAGCTTTGGTTATAGGAACTCATGGCGATGGTTTAGCATTTTACAATTACTCAAAAAACACATTTGTACATAAGAATAATTCAAAATCAACAATCTTCGATCGTTCAATAAATAATTGGATAAATGATGTTACTAAAGATTCGAGGGGTAATGTATGGATAGCTACATGTTATGGTTTATGTAAATTGTTTAATAATAAAATAAGCTATTTTGGTACAACTAAATATAATAATTCTATCAATAGCTTTGATGTTTTATCTGTTTTAGAAGATAGTCGTAAACAACTATGGGTAGTTACCTCTAGCGGCATTGATTTGTTTAATTATAAAGATAATACTTTCAGCCGATTAAAAGATAAATATACTTTACCCTCCAATACTCGATCTTTGATTGAGGATAATGATGGAAATATGTGGTTAACAACAGCTGATAATTTGATTAAAATTACTGTTTCCAATAATAACATTCATGTTTTTGATAAAAATGATGGAATTGTAACTGGTGAATTTAAAACGAATTCATCGTTCAAAGCTAGTGATGGTACTTTATACTTTGGATCAACCGATGGATTTATGAAATGTATACCATCAAAACTTAAATATGAAAATGCTACACCACAACTTTGTTATCGAAACTTATTTGTGAATTACATAAAACAAACAACTGAAAAAGGCTTTTTAAAAAGAACTTTGGAAACATCAGATTCACTTCAATATGGATATACTGACGATGTAATTTCAATTGAAGTATCGGCAATATTATTTGGACGAATAGACAAAATAAATTACGCATATTCATTTCGTAATGATGATAATAAATGGTTGAATTTAGGTAAAAATAGAATAATATCATTTACATCTTTGAAGCCTGGAACTCATATATTAAAAGTAAAAGCAACAGTAGAAAATGGTAAAACAATTCAGAAAAATTTGATAATTATTGTTCGTCCAAAATGGTGGATGACTTGGTGGTTCAAATCAATACTTATCTTAATCCTACTATCAATATTATCAAGAATTGTTTATTTAAGAATTCAGAAAATACAAATCCAAAATATACAACTCGAAAAACTAGTAAAAGAACGAACAATAGAGTTAGAACAAAAAAATGTAATTCTTTTAGACCAATCGACAAAACTTGATAAGCAAGCACAATCACTTAAAAATCAGAATAATGAATTGTTGGAGAAACAACTTGTTATTGAAATGAAAAATGTTGAGCTTGAAGAAGCATTAAATATGAAAAGTAAGTTGATTGGTATAATAGCCCACGATTTCAAAAATCCTCTAACAGGTATTTATGGTTTAACAACATTACTGAAACATGATTCTTCAAACATTGTTGCACCTAAGATAGTGAAATACATCGATGGTATTTTAAATTCAGTAACAAAATTAAAAGATCAAATGGTTACTGTTTTAGATTGGGCTCAGGGACAAATGAAAGATGTGTTAGCAAAGCCCGTTGCAATTAATATTGAAACAATTATTTTTGATGCAATATCTCTGATGAAAGAAAACTCAGATCAAAAAAATATTACAATAAAAACTCAATTTAACAATACTTCCAATGCATTTATCGATCCACGAATGATTAGTACAGTAATGCGAAATTTATTGGCCAATGCAATTAAATTTACACCTCGTGGTGGTGAAATTAAAATAGTTGTTTTAGAATCTAATACTAATTTAGAAATTAAAGTAATTGATTCTGGAGTTGGAATGAGTAATGAACAAATAGTAAATTTGTTTAACAAAGGAATAAATAGCAGTAGTTATGGTACCGAAAATGAAAAAGGATCGGGTTTTGGACTTCAAATATGTAAATTGTTTCTTGAAAAAAATGGTGGTTATTTAAACGTAAAAAGTGTTGAAGGCAAGGGTACAGATGTTTCTTTTACCATTCCAAAAAATATGAACAGTTAATTCTAGTCTATGAATGTATTTATAGTACAGATTCTATCTTATTACAGTTTAATCAGAACAATATAAACTGCTGCAAATTCTTAAAACCTTATACTGAAAGATTCAATTTTACTCGAATTTGATCAAATAAGCACAGGCAATTGCATTATTGGAAGGTTGGAATTTAATATCAATAAATGTTATTCCAAGCGATAGTACTTTCGAAACTATTTTTAAAACTTTAGATGTTATCGAAATTAAAACGATGGATGCATTTTGGCGAAAAGTTCAATCTTCATATTTTAACTCACTTAGAAAATTTCATCGCCTTTTCAAGTATTACACTTTATCAATATATTTTTCTATTATTTCTATAATCGAAATTTTATCTATTGGTTTCGTTAAATAATCATTCATTCCTGCATCTATAGCTTTGATTTTATCTTTTTCAAGAGCATAAGCTGTTTGAGCTATAATTGGAATTGTTGGATTCGATTCCCTAATTAGTTTTGTAGCTTCATAACCATCTAATTCCGGCATTTTAATGTCCATAAAAACCAAGTTAAAAGATTTGTTTCTTTTACATTTTTCAACAGCTTCAAGACCGTTTAATGCACGTTCAACAGTAAAATGCATACTTAAAAGCAATTTTTCTAGATAACGGAAATTAAAATCTTCATCTTCGGCAATTAAAATGTGTCCTTTATGTTTTTCTGGTTCTTTACTTTGAATATTATTGAGTTTACTCAATGGACTTTGACGTTTAACCTTTTTATATGGTAAGGTAAAATAAAATGATGTTCCAACGTCGGGAGTCGATTTTAACCAAATATGTCCACCAAGTAATTCTACATAAGCTTTTGATATCGACAACCCAAGTCCAGTACCTCCAAAACGCGAAGCAATTGTGCTTTCTGCCTGACGAAAACGTTCAAATATTTTTTCATGATTATCAGCATGTATTCCTATTCCTGTATCATTTACATAGAATAATAAGTACTTTCCTTTTATCTCATAACCATATTCAACGGATCCTTTTTCTGTAAATTTAATTGCATTATTAATCAAATTTGAATGTATTTCAAGAAATTTAGTTTCATCTAAAACTACCAATGCATCATTATCTTCTAATCCTAACTTATAGGTAAAATCTATCTTTTTAGAATTGGCTTTAAACTTAAATTGTTCGTAAAATAATCGCATTACGGTATTTAAGTTTACGTTGCTTTCGTTTACTTTCGCTTGGCCCGATTCTATTGTAGCAATATTAATAATATCATTTATAATTGATAGTAATTGATTGCTACTCATGTTAATAATATCAACAAACTGATTTTGTTCATCTTCATTTAAATCCCTTTGTTTTAATAAATTTGAAAACCCAATTATAGCATTCATTGGAGTTCTAATTTCATGCGAAATATTTTGAAGGAAAGCAGTTTTTAAATGATCATTTTCCTCAGCTTTTTTCTTTGCTATTTCAAGCTCTGAAGTTCGCTCAGCAACTAATACTTCAAGATTATGACGATGTTGAAATAATTCATGATTTTGCGATTTAATTTCTTCCCGATTTTCTCTTAAAATAGCATTCATAGCATTTAATGCTTTTGTTCTGGAAGTTACTGTTGTTTCAAGCATTTTCTTTTGCTTCTGAACTATTGAAATTCTAATTCTGTAAAACAAAATGAGAATAAGTGTTATTATGCTTATCCCAAATAACTTGAATGTGATGGTTCTCCACCATGGAGGTAAAATTTCAATTTTTAGTGTTTGTGCTGAATTATTCCAAACACCATCATTATTTGATGAAATGACTTTAAATGTATAATTTCCTGGTTCAATATTGGTATAAGTAATTGTTCGTTGATTGCCTAGATTAATCCACATTGTATCATAACCTTCGAGCATATATTTATAGCTATTTTTATGGGTATTAAAATAATTTAGTGCTGCAAATTTTATTATAAAGTTTGAATTTTTGTAATCAATATTTATTGTTCTTCCGTTATTTACATTCTCTGAAATTGGAATATACAATGCGTTTTTATTCGGTAAATTATTTAGGATTTGAACTTCTGTTATTGCTGTTTTGGGGATTTCAGTGTTAATGTTTATACTGTCGGGATAAAAATAGGTAATACCATTTGATGATCCAATGTAGAAAATACCTTCTTTATTCTTATAAACCGATCTTTGATTACATTCACTACTTACTAAGCCATCATCGTACGTAAAGTTAATGAAACTAGGTGTTTCGGGTATATTCGAGCCACCACATAGTTTCGAAACTCCTTTATTCGTTGTAATCCATAAATTATTGTGACTATCTTCAATAATGCCATTTACCGTATTGTTGATTAATCCATTTTCAGTAGATATTTGAGCAAACGATTTTCCATCATTTTTTATGTACATCAAACCTTCATTTGAACCAATCCAAATATGGTTTTTACTATCTTGAAATAAGTAATCGACTACGTTCGATAATTTTTTTGTTTCAGTGTTAACAAGCGTTCTCGAAAATGTGTTTTTCTTTTCATTAAAAATATCAACACAATAATATTCCGAAATAGCTATACTTCCGTCATTTAGCCTAATTATATAGTTTATAAAATTCCCGCATTTTTGTAAGGCACTGTTTTTATTGTTTTTAAATGAGATGAAGCGTTCTGTTTTATAATCAAATTTAGCAATTCCACCTCCAGATGTCCCAATCCATAAATTTCCTTTTGACGATTCACAAACCGAATACACATTGGTGCTAGGTAATGACCCTTTTACTTCGGATGGAACGTAATGTTTAAATGTTTCGGATTTATAATCATATCTATTTAATCCACCTCCCCATGTACCAATCCATAAATTATTAAGTGAATCTTTTGTAATACAATAAACAGCAACACCAACTATTCCTTTGTTACTCTTGGAATTTATTTCAAATTCTTTATACGTATTCGATTGTATTGTTAATCGCAGTAAGCCCATTTCTGTTCCAAACCATCGATATTTTTCATCTTCAAAAATGCAGTTAACTAAATTACTAGATGCAAAGTGTTTTTCTAAAAAATTTATACGGTTAAACTTTTTCTCTTTATAACTTACATAATTTACTCCACTACCATAAGTACCAATCCATAAACCATTTTGATTATCTTGGTAAAGGCTGAAAATAGAATTTTCACTAATGCTTTTAGGATCATTTAATGAATTTACATAAGTAGAAACTTCTATTCTTTTATTTTTATAGAATGTTTGGAGATTTAATTTTTGTAATCCTTCACTTGATGAATGTGCAATCCATAAATTGTTTTTTGAGTCAACTAAAAGACTTTGAATATGACCATTATGGATATGTTTAAACGTTCCAACCGAGTCTATATTCATATTATCAACTCCCGATAATGATCCTATCCAAATATGGTTATTGTTATCTTCACAAATACTTGTAATATCATTTCCCGAAACACTGCGTTTTAAATCGGAATGATCATAGTTAACAAATGTTTTTGTAGTAGGGTTGAAAATATTTAAACCCTGTTTTGTGCCCACATAAACATTCGATTTATGGTCAATAAAAATGGTATTTACATAATCGTTTTTGAGATTGAATATTTCAACTTTCTTTGTTTTAATGTTGAAACGATACAGTCCTAAATTTGAACCTATCCAAAGATAATCGTCATTTTGTTTTGCTGCACATAAAAACGATTGGTATCGAATATAGGGGAATTGTTCAATTTTTTCAGTTTCAATATTAAAAATGTAAATACCTAAATCATTACATATTAGAATCTCATTTTTTGAATATTTAATAATCGCATTTACATTTGCTTGACCTATTTCATATGATTTAAATTCGTATCCATTAAACCGTTCTAAGCCCCCCGAGGTGCCAAACCACATGTATCCAATATCATCTTGATAGATGCATCTAACCCAATTTTTAGATAATCCATCATGAGAATTAAATCGCGTGAATTGCTGACAAATTCCAGTATACGTTATAAAATGTAAGATTAATATTAAAAGGTATTTCATTAACGAAATCTAAAATATTTATATGAATATAAGTTTTACTAAGATACAAATAATTGAAATTTCAACAATCTGAAATTTAGATCAATTTATGCACAAAAAAAGAGCACTATATTTATGCAAATAAGTGCTCTTCAAGTATTTTGTTAATAAGTCTTTTTAGAAACTTCCCATCGATAATAGGAATTCGTCATTATCTTTTGAACGAGGCATTCTATCTTTTAAGAATTCCATAGCTTCAACAGGATTCATATCTGCTAAGTAGTTTCTTAAAATCCAGATTTTGCTTAGTTTATTTTTATCAATCAATAAATCTTCACGTCGTGTGCTTGAAACAACTACATCTACAGCTGGGTAAATACGTTTGTTCGATATTTTACGATCGAGTTGTAATTCCATATTTCCAGTACCTTTAAACTCTTCGAAAATTACTTCATCCATTTTCGAACCCGTTTCAGTTAATGCTGTTGAAATAATAGTTAATGATCCACCATTTTCGATGTTACGAGCAGCTCCAAAGAAACGTTTTGGTTTGTGTAGTGCATTAGCATCAACACCACCCGAAAGTATTTTACCCGATGCTGGCGATACCATGTTAAATGCACGAGCTAAACGTGTAATAGAGTCGAGTAGGATAACTACATCGTGACCACATTCAACTAAACGTTTTGCTTTTTCAAGTACAATTGTTGCAACTTTTACGTGACGATCTGCTGGTTCGTCGAAAGTAGAAGCAATAACTTCTGCTTTTACGCTACGAGCCATATCGGTAACCTCTTCAGGACGTTCGTCTATTAATAAAATTAATAAATAAACTTCAGGATGGTTATCTGCAATAGCATTTGCTATGTGTTTTAGTATGGTTGTTTTACCTGTTTTCGGTTGAGCAACAATCAATCCACGTTGACCTTTACCTAGTGGTGTACAAAGATCAATAACACGTGTAATTAAGTTGTTGTGACCATTACCCGTAATATTGAATTTTTCAGTAGGGAATAGGGGTGTTAAATAATCGAAATGAACGCGATTTCTAACTTCTTCTGGTGTTCTACCATTAATTCTTTCAACCTTAATAAGTGGGAAGAATTTTTCGCCTTCTTTGGGAGGACGAATTGTCCCTTCTACAGTATCACCTGTTTTTAATCCAAATAATTTAATTTGCGATTGCGATACATAAATATCATCGGGAGAGTTAAGGTAATTATAGTCGCTTGAGCGAAGGAAACCATAACCATCTTGCATAATTTCCAATACACCCGAACTTGTAATAATACCTTCAAATTCCGATTTAAAACCACCTTGTGGTCTCTCGTAATTTTGACGATTATTATTGTTCGTATTGTCTCTTTGTTGAAAGCTTTGACGTTGAATTTCTCTGTTTATTGCTGGTTGTTCAGAACGAGCTGGTGGTTCAACACGTGTTGGTTGCTCAACTTTTGGTGCTATTTCAATTTTAACATCTTTAATATCTTCGTCTTGTTGAGCAATTGTAATTGGCATTTCATTTACCTCTGCAACTTGTTCAACACCTAAAATTTCAGGCTCTTTTGATAGTTCAATTTCTTTACCAAGAATTGCTGTATCGTTTTTCGATTCTATTTCATCGAATAAAGGTAGTTCTTTTTGTTCGTCAACAACTTTAGGTTGATGAAAACGGCCTAAATCAACTTTTGACGTTTTAATTAAGGTTCTAACTCTCTTTTTAACTTGTGGTTCGCTCGATTCCGATTCACTTACTTGTGGCTCTTCTTTCTTTTGAGAAGCTTTTTTTGAAATAGCCTCTTGTATTTTTTCGAGTAACTCTGGTTTTTTAAGTTTATCAACTTGAAGCACACCTAAACTTGTAGCAATTTCTTTAAGTTCGGGCAAAAGCTTTTTAGTAAGCTCTGTAGAATTTTCCATAATGTTATTTGAGAATGTAATTCAAAAAGAGAATTATTTTTTTCGAAGAATTTGAATTTGATAAAAAACACGATTGTGTTTTTCTTTCCGCAATATTACGAATATTTCTTTTTATACAAATCAAAAATCGTGTATTAATTTAAAAAATATTTATTTAGATAGTTTCTAAATAGCTTTCTATTGCTTTAATAGCTAGGGGCGAGTATGTTTTGTTAATAATTATAGGGGAACTTTTTTGTTAATTACTAAGTAAAAATACTGTTTATAATTCGAATTGTATATTCGAAAAAAATCGTGTAGGTTTGTTATTGTAATACAAATTAATGAAAAAACTGAAATATATCGTTGTTCTCATTCTGTTATTTGCAGGAATACAGGTAATTGCTCAAAATACCAGTAGTATGGCCGTATATACATCAGAATCGTTTAAAACAATGATAGATGAAATGCATTT
>Ga0302215_10001253_pt1 | contig 18308 bp, 11 predicted proteins | sample II_Fen_N3_1_FD_194580 | JGI IMG/M metagenome (GOLD analysis project Ga0302215, IMG submission 194580) | Peat permafrost microbial communities from Stordalen Mire near Abisko, Sweden - II_Fen_N3_1 | ecosystem: Environmental > Terrestrial > Soil > Wetlands > Permafrost | place: Sweden: Abisko...
AAGCCCGATCCCGCAGAACAGCCATAAATAAATACTGCTGGAATGAAAAAGAAAAGTGGTATGTTGATTATAATATCGGTTTACAAAAACAATCTACCGAATTGACTGCCGCCGGTATTTCTCCTTTGTTCTTTCAAATCGCTTCTAAAAGCCAGGCTATAAAAGTGGAAAAAACCTTACTTCGTCGATTCCTTAAAGATGGTGGAATTGTTACTACTCTGAAAAACACAGGACAACAATGGGATGCTCCGAATGGCTGGGCACCTTTGCAATGGATAGCTGTTAAAGGTCTGACCAATTATGACCGTCTAAGTTCTGCACACACGATTGCCCAACGATGGATTAAACTGAATAAGGATGTTTATTTGAGAACAGGTAAATTGATGGAGAAATACAATGTTGAAAACACCACCCTGGATGCAGGAGGAGGTGAATATTCCGGTCAGGATGGATTCGGATGGACGAATGGCGTTCTGCTTAAATTGATTTCGGTATATGGTAATTGAAAATTCAGAGAGATTAAAATTCAAACAAAGTTGAAGTGATATATTGAGAGAAGTCATTTTTTCAGGAGGATATTTTTTCAATTTAAAGGAGATATAAAAAAAAGTATTAAATTTACATTTCCTTATACTTCAATCAATGAAAAATATATCTCCGATACCAACTATTCATTTTAAAAGCAAAAAGATAATTGCTTTTAAAATTACAGCTGTCTTGTTACCGGTTTTATTGCTCATTTTGCTTGAGGCCGGACTGTGCATTTTTGGATACGGGCATGATGTACGGTTATTTGTAGAAGATAAAGACAATAATGGTTATCTGGTAATGAATCAATACGCTTCCGAGCGGTATTTTTCAACAAAAGAAAATGCCACCATAGGTGTATTTGAATCATTTAGGAAGAAAAAAGCCGCAGGAACCTTTAGGATATTTGTTCTTGGGGAATCAACCACCCTGGGTTTCCCATATATGGGTAGTGCTTCATTTGACCGTTGGTTGTTTTACAGGTTGATGCATACATTTCCTGACAGGGAGTTTGAAATTGTCAATGTATCTTTGACTGCAGTAAATTCGTATACGGTGTTGGGATTTGCAAAAGAAATAGTGAACTATGAACCGGATGCGGTTATGATCTATTGCGGGCAGAATGAATATTACGGAGCATTGGGGGTGGGGTCTACATCACAACTTGGAGGTAACAGGGCCATCATTCAAAGTGTATTGTTCCTGAGGTCATTCAGGCTGGTCCAGTTGCTGGAAAATAGCTATGCAGGTATCATAAAGTTGATGAAAGGGCAAACCATCGATACCGGTGAAACACTGATGAAACGTATGGCTGCCAGGCAGGAAATACCTTTCCATTCTGATCTCTATTACAAGGGTGTTGAACAATTCAAAATCAACATGGAAGATGTGTGTGATTTGTTGTCCAAAAAAAGAATTCCTGTTTTTATCAGCAACCTGGTGAGCAGTGAGAAAGACCTGAAGCCGTTTATCAGTTCGAAAAAGGATTCCACTTTATCTGCAGGCTATCAGTACGACCTTGCCAATAATGCGTTAAAAAATGGTAACTATGTGTCAGCCAAAAAATTGTTTGTTCTGGCAAAAGAACTTGATATGCTTCGTTTTCGTGCACCGGAAGCTTTAAATACAATCATTGCCGGTTTACCTCAACACTATCAGGGAGTATACATGGTGGATACCAAAAAACTATTTGAAGATTATTCTCCAAATGGAATTATAGGCAATGAAACCCTGCTTGAGCATGTACATCCTAATCTTTTTGGTTATAGCCTTCTATCGGATGCCTTTTACCAGAGTCTAAAGCAACATAAACTGATAAATCCTGATTCACGGAATGAACTGTCCCTGGCACAACTTCAACATGAAATGCCCATTACTCTGGTCGATTCCTTAAAAGGAACATTTGAAATCATGGTATTAAAAGAAAAATGGCCCTTCAAACAACCTAAGACTATCGATTTAAACAATCAGAATTCATTTGAAGCTAAATTGGCCATTGCCCTGCTGTATCATAAAATATACCGGGTTGCTGCAATGAAAACCCAGATGGATTATTATTTGCTACAACATGATCAAAAAAATATACTGAAGGTTGCCGAAGCTTCTGTACTTCAAATCATCAATAATGCCGATTATCTCAATAATGTGGGAAAGCTTTGTGAGGAGCAGGGTCGAAACGATAAAGCAAAAGTCTACTTGCAACAGGCATTCAGAATAGCACCGGCTCAGGAAACAGCACAGAGACTAGTAATCCTTTTCCTGAGAGACGACCAACCGGAAAAGGCATTGCCCTATCTGGACTACCTGCAACAAACTAATCTTTCGAGGACAGTATACTCCAGTACCATTTCACTGATAAGACAGATAATCGGTTACAAGGATCAACTAAAAGGAGATGTGTCGGATATCGGGTTGTTGAATAAAATTGCTTTGTCGTATTATACTATGCAGAATACCGATATTGCATTACGATACGCAGAGAGATCATTTTCGTTGGATAAAAAGAATTCTGTAACGAATGAATTGATCGGTAAAATTAAATCACTGTCAACAAGAAAATTGAATTAAATGGATGACACAAAAAAGAATATAAAGAAGGACCGTTCCTTCGGACTAATTATGGGATTACTTCTGGCAGGATACTCAGCATATAGTTACTTTCAGCTAAATGCCGTTATCATCTGGTTAATGGCTATTAGTGTTTTAATTACGTTGGTCGCATTATTTATACCACGATTCATTTATCCATTCCGTGTTGGGATGGAGACTATCGGCCATTGGATGGGAATAGTCAACACGTACATCTTGTTGACTCTGATATATATATTTTTGTTTATTCCCATAAACCTGATTTTTAGATTAACAGGAAAGGATACCTTGAAACTGAAATGGGATAAACAGACGGATTCCTATTGGATGAATAAAACCCGACAAAATGAAAGTTCAATGAAAAATCAATTTTGACATTATATGGAAACATTTAAAGAATTACTGGCATTCCTTAAACAAAGAAAGAAATACTGGCTTTGGCCATTGTTTATAATTCTGATATTTCTCGGGACATTGGTTGTATTAGTTGAAGGCTCTGCATTGGCACCATTTATTTATTCTTTATTCTAAATGTATATTCTTGGAATTTCTGCATTCTATCATGACAGTGCCGCCTGTCTGCTGCACAATGATACCATTGTCGCTGCAGCTCAGGAGGAGCGATTTACACGTATAAAAAACGATGAACGTTTTCCTGTCAATGCTATCTGCTTTTGTTTAAAACAAGCCGGAATTTCACTTCATGAAGTGGATTATACTGTTTTCTACGAGAAGCCTTTTCTTAAATTTGAACGGATTATTGAAACCCATGTGGCATTTGCCCCCAAAGGAATTATTTCTTTCTGGAAATCTATGCCGGTATGGATCAAAGAAAAGATTTTTCAGAAGAAAGAAATTATCCGTAAACTGACTGAAATTGATCCCGACTGGAAATATAACAGGGAAAACCTGTTGTTTACAGAACATCATCATTCACATGCATCCTCCGCATTTTTTCCATCACCTTTTGAAGATGCACTGGTCCTGACTCTTGATGGAGTGGGTGAATGGAATACCACCACTGTGGCACAAGGTTCCGGAAACAAAATTGAATTCCTTCTTGAGATCAATTATCCCCATTCCATCGGATTGCTTTATTCTGCCTTTACTACCTACCTGGGATTTAAAGTAAATTGTGACGAGTACAAAGTAATGGGACTTGCCCCGTATGGCAAACCCCGATTTGTTGAAACAATTTATGATCATTTGATCGATGTGAAAGAAGATGGTTCGTTCAGGCTAAATATGGATTACTTTGATTATGCGAGCGGTCTGCGAATGACAAACCGGAATTTTCATGCTCTCTTTGGTGCAGTACCACGTGAAAGGGGATCTGAATTAACTGCATTTCATATGGATATTGCCTGTTCCATCCAGAAAGTGACAGAAGAAGTTATGCTGCGAATTGTAAATCACCTGCATGCCAGGTATGGACATGAGAATCTGTGCCTTGCCGGAGGTGTGGCGCTGAACTGTGTGGTCAACGGTAAAATACTCCGTGAAAGCAGGTTTAAGAATATATGGATACAACCCGCTGCCGGGGATGCCGGTGGAGCATTGGGAGCTGCATTTGAAGTGTATTACATGCATCTTGATCAGCCACGGATTGACCCAAATGTCGGAAATGACAAAATGAATTATTCGTTGCTCGGACCATCGTTTGGGAAAGAAGAGATAAAAGTTGCCCTGACTAAAAATAATTTCAGCTTTCGTGAAATGAAAGATGATTTGTACTACAGTTTCATAGCAGGTGAAATAGCAAAAGGTAAAATCGTAGGTTGGTTTGATGGTCGCATGGAATATGGACCCAGGGCATTGGGAAGCAGGAGTATCCTGGGTGATGCCCGGAATCCGGAAATGCAATCAGTTATGAATATGAAAATCAAATTCAGGGAGTCTTTTCGTCCGTTTGCACCTGCTGTACTGGAAGAATTTGCACCTGATTATTTTGAAACTGATAAGGCGAGTCCTTATATGCTATTGGTTAGTTACCTGAAGGATAAACACAGGATGCCAGAACTTGCTGACGGAAAAGAACTATCCGGTACGGATAAACTGAAACAAATCAGATCGAGTGTTCCTGCTATCACACATGTTGACTTTTCAGCCCGGTTACAAACAGTGAAGCCAAGCGGAAATCCTTCATTTTACAAACTTCTCAGTGCGTTTTATCAACTTACCGGTTGCCCGATGATTATCAATACTTCCTTTAACGTGATGGATGAACCGATAGTTTGCTCTCCCGAAGATGCCATTGCCTGTTTTCTTCATTCAGGAATCGACATACTTGCCATGGAAGGGCTGGTGGTAGAAAAATCAATAGAGAAAATAAAATAATCACGTATCAATATAAATCTGTGTTGGTCTTATAGAAATGAATTTTCATATTATGGAAGATATTATTTCAATTAGTCCGGACCTAAAAAAAAGTAGAGTCACCTGTCGGTAACTCTACTTTGTGAATTAGTCAAAAAAAATAATTCATTATTCAACCGAGAATTTATAAACACACCATTCGTCATATTTTCCTTCCGGACGTAGAACCGGGCTAGGGAAATGAGCAATATTAGGTGAATTAGGGAATCCTTGGGTCTCCAGGCATATAGCATCCTGACGGTCATATATTTTACCTTCCTTACCGGTTACTTTATCAATCCAGTTCCCTGAATAGATTTGTATGCCGGGTTGTGTAGTAAGTACTTCCATTTTGCGGCCGCTAACCGGTTCGTATACATAACCAGCCAGTGCTAATTCGCCTGCCTGATGTTTACGGATGCACCAGTTGTTATCCAATCCCCATCCAGGAACAAATGCTGCATCATCAACACGTTCGTCGACTGTGACAGGTTGACGGAAATCAAACGGAGTTCCTTCTACCGGACGAATTTCACCTGTCAGGGCAAATGATTCGTCTAAAACGGTATAGTAATCTGCATTCAGTTGTAACTTGTGATCACGTATTGTTCCGTTACCCGCACCTTTGAGGTTGAAGTATGAATGATTTGTCAACCCAATAATGGTTGTTTTATCAGTTGTTGCTTCATAATGAATTTTTACTTCATTTTCGTCAGACAAAAAGTAAGTGACTGTAATACTTAGATTCCCGGGATAACCTTCTTCTCCATCTTCAGAGAAAAGTGTCATTACAAGTTCCTGTTGAGTAACAGATTTTACTGTCCATACTTTTTCATTATAACCATGGATTCCACCATGAAGTGCATTGGTACCATTGTTTACAGGTAGCTGATATTTTACTCCTTCCAGTGTAAACTTGCCATCCTTAATACGGTTGGCAAAACGTCCGCAAACAGCTCCGAAATAGATTTCTTTTTCTATAACTTCTTCCAGTGTATCAAAAGCAAGTACTACATCGTCAAATACACCGTTTTTGTCGGGTGCCATCAATCGAATAATTTTCGCTCCATAATTGGTAATATCCACGGACATCCCTTTCTTGTTGAAAAGTGTGTAAAGTGTTACCGGTTTACCATCCAGTTCTAATTGTAATTCTTTTACTGTCTTCATGTTTGGTTATTGGTTATTGGTTGATTAAGTTAATTGGTTGATTAAGTAAATTGGCTGTAATATGAGAGATGTACTAATTAAAGTTGATTTTAAACATTATAGTAAACATAATCAACTTAATAGACAGAATAAACTACAAACTCCTGTTTAACTTAATCAACCAATTAACTATTTATTTTTAATCTAACCTGCAGGCACCGTCTCCGATTTCTGCAATATAAAACTGAGGTTTAATGCTTGTTTTAGCTTCGTATGCGGCTCCCACTTTTTCAATAAAAGTATCGATAGCTTCGTCTTTTACCAAAGAAACTGTGCAACCACCAAATCCACCTCCTGTCATACGTGAACCAATCACTCCCTCGATCTTCCAGGCTTCTTCGGCCATGGTATCCAGTTGTAATCCGGTAACTTCATAATCATCGCGCAATGATACATGGGATGCATTCATTAGTTCTCCAAATTTCACCAAATCTCCGGCTTTCAAAGCTTTCACGGCATCCGAGGTACGTTGTACTTCACCAACTACATGGCGGGCACGTTTATGGGCAGTAACATCTGTAATTGCCGATTCGATTTCTTTAAATTCGGCTTCTGTCAATTCTGCCAGGTATTTAATAGGACGAACTTTATTTAATTGTTCAACCGCCAGTTTGCATTCAGCAACACGTTGGTTGTAAGCACCTGAATCAAGTTTATGAGGGCTGTGTGTGTTTGAAATTAATATTTTTACGCCTTCAAGTTTAACGGGTACTAATTCGAATTCAAGTGTATCGCAATTTAGATGAATGGCATGATCTTTCTTACCATTGGCAGAAGCAAACTGATCCATGATACCACAATTTACAAATGCAAATTCATGTTCGGCTTTCTGACCTATCTGGGCTAATACGGTACGGTTGAAACCTGTTCCAAGTTGATCGTTCAGGGCAAATGCAGTAACTACTTCCAGTGCAGCTGATGAAGAAAGACCTGCTCCGTTCGGAACATTTCCCCAAATCAGGATATCATAACCTGATTTAATTTCAACATTACGTTTGATGAATTGAGCAAAAACACCCAGTGGATAATTTACCCATGTTTTATCTAGTGGAGTGGTCAACTGGTTCAATCCAAGACTGATTACTTCAGGTTGGTTCAATGAACGGAAATTGACAAATTTCTCATTGTTTTTACGAAGTAATAAATAAGTTCCAAAACTTAACGCACATGGAAAAACTGAACCACCGTTATAATCAGTATGTTCTCCGATAAGATTTACACGCCCCGGTGCAAAATAAACAGCATCAGCCACCTGGCCGTAAGCAGTTTCAAAAGCAGATTTTAATTCTTGTACAGTCATAATTAGTTGTATTTTTTACATTTTTTCAATAGAACGCAAATTAACGCAAAAAAGGAGTAAATGACCGTTAAAAATTCATGTTGTTGAGCATAATTCTTAATTAATAACTTGCATTAAGAGTTGGCTAAAAATTCTGAAGGAATTCTGCCAGATTAATATCCCTGTCTAATGCCATTTTTTTTCGTAACCGATATCGGCTCATTTCAACACTCCGGAACGATAAATTGAGTAGAGGGGCAATATCTTTTGAAGACAAATCCATTTTCAGAAAGGCGCATAATTTTTTGTCACTGATAGTAAGATTTGGAAACCGGTCGCTAAGCCTCATTAAATAGTTTTCATATACCAGGTCAAAGTTTTCTGCAAATCGTTTCCAGTTATTGTCATGTTCAATATTGTGTTTAATATCATCCTGCATTTTATTTATTTCTTTCATAATTATGTTGGGTTCAAAGTTTTCAATAACACTTGCCCCTACTTTAGATAAATTTTGAGAAACATCAAGTAATATTTCATTTTTACGAATCAAATTCATCGTTGAACTCGCAAGTTCCTGTGATTTGTGACGTAAATCATACTGAAGCCGTTGATTTTTTAACTCAATAATTTCCTTTCTTTTTTCTTTTGCATCCTCTTCAAATCTTTTTTTCTGTTCCATTAATTCCAACTCTTTTTGCGTTTCCATTTCGCGGGCTCCCTTTTCAGACCGTTTTTTTATAAAAACAACTACCTGGTAAAGTAGGATAAAAATGATCAAAAAATAACCGGTATATGCTAACTTGCTTTCATACCAGGGTGGTAATATTGTAAATTCAAATGAAGTTTCCACCGGTTCTGGTTCCAGTATACTTTTAGCCCGAACTTTAAACGTGTACGTGCCTTTTTTTAGTTTTGAGTAATCTTTTGAATTCGCAAGTGTATAAGCCGACCATTTTGAATCATAATTTTCCAGTATGTAACTGTAAGTGACCGATGGTTCATTTCTATATTCAGGAGCAACATATTCAAAACGGATAGAATTATGCTTAAAATCAAATTCCGGAATATCATTCATTTTTTGTGATAGTTGATACCCTCTGACTAATGAATCTTTCTCGCTGGTCAGATAAACTGACCGGATTGAAATGCTGAATATGCTTTTTTCTTTGTTTACTTTTGAAATGTCAACCCATGAAAAACCATCTTCTGTACTGATTATGATGTTCTTGTCGTTTATATAATTAAAATGTTCGAATCCGCTTATAAGTTTGTTTTTTAGAATTGCAAAGGAAAGGGTGTCCAACATATACGTGCTGTTTTTTTTGATAAATGCCGCACCTATAAATGAATACGAGGTACACCAGATATCTCCATTTTGTGTTAGGCTAAGCTTCATTGAATGTGTTGGAACTCCAAATAATTTTTGTAATTCATGTAATCTTTCAATTTTTCCGGAAGAATAATTATACCAGTAAAACCCGTTTTGTGTTGAGAAAACTATTTTATTGTTCATTCTATACAAAGTGTTATCCCTGTTTGAGGGGAATCCATTTTTGGTTCCATAAAGTACCACTTTTGAAATGCTGTCCTGACCGGAATTCAGGGTGAGTCTTGATATCCCTTTTATCCAATGACTAAACCAGATGCATCCTTCATCATCTTCTTCAAACATGCCTCCGGTATCAGTAAAACCTTTCAGAAAATTTGCCAATTTCCATTTGCCATTTGTCTTTTTTAATATAAAGAATCCCTGATACGAACATCCTAAAATACTGCCTGATGTGTGTCGTAATTCTCTAAATCCCCAGGTACCCGGGATGCCTTGAATTTTTTCGGTTTTTCTATCATTGATCATAAAAGCACCATGATCCGTGCCACAAAAAATTGTGTTGTCAATTAAAGTCATACTCCACACTTGACCCTGCATTTTTGGCAGTAGCTTCACAGGAATTGGATTTGGTGAGTTTTGTAAAGGATAAGCAGTTGTGTACAAACCCTGATTAGTACCTAAATATAAAATATTTTTGCGAATAAGCGAACTATAACCGGCACCAACCAATTGGCTATTCCCGAATAAATCATAGATGGGTGAATTAATCAATACATAGTCTATCCCTTTATCCAATCCCAGCCATAGATTCTGCTGGTGATCAAAAAAAATACTTAATATCGTGTTATTCTGCATTCCTGAGAAAGTATTTGAGAACAGGGTAGAATTGTTGGTCAAATCGATTACAACCAATCCATCCCTGACTGTACCCAAGGCCAGTTTAGAGCCTTCAATCGTAGCACAAAACACCTGATTCTCTGATAAGAATAAATCGAGACCGGTTTTCAGTGGTTCTACTTTTTCGCCGTTGAAAACGAACAATCCATAAAAATCTGTTACAAATAATATTTTCGTCTGTTCAAATGGTAATATCGCACATATCTTTTTATTCTTCAATATTTCAGCATTCGGAAATTTCATAAACATATTCCCGTTCAAAAACGATGGCCCTTCCTGAAAGTCTGATATAATGAGAGAATTATTTACATTGGCAGAACAATCAATTTTATTTTTAAAAGAGAAACGATTCATATTTTTTCCTTTATAAATAAATATTTCTTTATCGCCCTGAAAATAAAACACATGATCAATTTTATGAATATTCCATATCTCAGTAAAATTTCTTTCTGTGGCTTTTATTTTGTCCATTAACGAATGATATTCTAAAATGCCAGATTTATCTCTTTCATAATATCCCATTTCATTAAAAGCACCCGCATAAATACGATCGGCCGGTTCGTCATAATACAACGAACGGATATTTGTGTAATTTTTGATTGGATAGGTAGTCCATTTGTTTCCATCAAACTCCAAAAGACCTTTATTGTTCGCAAAATACATCCAGTTATTTTTATGTTGAATAATATGCCAGTTCTGAGTTCCTGCCATGTATACTTTCCGGTTGTAATTACGAACTGTAGGTTGAATAGCAAAAAGACTTCCATAAGATATAAGCATCAGAAAAATATTAAATGCGTATAATTTTTTCATATTGGAATCTATAAGGTGAATTTTTTAAAGAGTTATGAGGTTTTTTTAATAATTCAATGCTCAATTTTAATCGTTTTTTTTTGGTTGGTATCTATGTTGAAATATGTTATACAACATATAAAATGGTAACGTCTAATTATACAACTAATTATGTATTTAAATGTAGTAGAAATGTTGTGGTTGATTTTACCGGTAGTTGTGTTTTTGTGTGGAGAAAAATTCGTGTCATTTACAAATAATAAATAAATTTGCACTATCCAATTTCAATGAGAAGTCAATAAATATATAGATTACTTAACCTAAATAGTCACTCCTACTTATTGTAGCATTCATAAATATTTAAATTAAAAGAGTAAAAATGATTCAGAAGAAGTTGTTTATTATAATGCTACTATCAGCATTTATGGGTTGTTCCCGGAGCAAAGATCCGGTAGAGATAAAAATTGATGCATTGTTATCGCGAATGACCATTCAGGAAAAGATAGGTCAAATGAATCAGTTAACCGGCACCGGATTATCAACAGATATGATTAGTCAGATTAAATCTGGAAATGTAGGCTCTATTCTAAACGAACTGGATATAAAAACCACAAACGAGCTTCAACGGTTAGCTGTAAAGGAAAGCAGGTTGGGAATACCGGTCATTTTTGCACGTGATGTGATTCATGGATTTAAAACGATATTTCCCATCCCACTTGGCCTGGCAGCAACATGGAATCCACAACTGGTTGAAAGCGGGGCACGTATTGCTGCTATTGAAGCAACTGCTACCGGTATCCGCTGGACTTTTGCACCAATGATAGATGTTGCCCGTGATCCCCGTTGGGGACGGATTGCCGAATCATGTGGTGAAGATCCTTATCTGACCTCCAAAATGGGTACTGCCATGATAAAAGGGTTTCAGGGTAATAAATTATCCGACCCTACATCCATGGCTGCCTGTGCGAAACATTTTGCAGGCTATGGAGCTGTAGAATCGGGAAAAGATTATAATACTACCTGGATTCCCGAACTGCAACTCAGGGAAGTGTACTTACCACCCTTTCAGGCTGCTGTTGAAGCAGGTGTTTCCAGTTTCATGTGCTCTTTCAACGACATTAATGGTGTCCCTTCATCAGGAAATGTTTTTCTAAACAAACAGATACTTCGAAAAGAATGGAACTTCTCCGGCTTACTTGTCAGCGACTGGGCTTCGATTGATCAAATGATAAAACATGGTGTATGCAGTGATTTAAAAGATGCTGCTCAAAAAGCTATTAACGCCGGAGTGGATATGGACATGATGAGTTATGCCTATATTAATCATGCTGAAGAGCTGATTAAATCAGATGCTATAGCCGGGAAACAAATTGATGAGGCAGTTAGAAACATACTCCGGCTGAAATTCCGGTTGGGATTATTTGATAATCCGTATGTAAAGCAACGAAAAACAATGCCTTTTTATTCGAACGATGCATTGATAAAAGCGAAACAATCTGTTATTGAAAGTGCGGTATTACTTAAAAATAAAAATAACCTTTTACCACTCTCAGATGCAATAAAATCAGTTGCTGTTATCGGTCCGTTATCTAATGCTCCGGCCGACCAGTTAGGAACGTGGTGTTTTGATGCTGAACCATCTCATAGTATTACACCGCTGGCAGCTATTAAGAATTTAGTCGGTGCAAAAGTAAATGTCATAGCTGAAATGGGTCTGACCTATAGCAGGGATATCAATCCGGCTGGAATTGCGAAAGCCATTAGTGCTGCTAAAAAAGCCGATATTTTGTTACTCTTTGTTGGAGAAGAAGCAATACTTTCAGGTGAAGCTCATTGTCTGGCTGATATTAGTCTGCCGGGAGCACAAGCGCAATTAATTAAGGCATTGAAACAAACCGGAAAACCATTGGTGATGGTGGTAATGGCGGGCCGTCCGCTCACTATTGGCAACCAACTCGAACAGGCAGATGCAGTTATATATGCATTTCATGGTGGAACTATGGCAGGTGCAGGATTGGCTGACCTGATATTTGGCAGGACGCTCCCTTCGGGTAAGCTGCCGGTTACATTACCTAAAATGGTTGGACAGGTGCCTGTTTATTACGCCCATAAAATGACAGGCCGCCCGGCTGAGAATATCATTTTGATCAACGATATTCCTGTTGGTGCCGGTCAGACTTCACTCGGAAATACCAGTTATCAGTTGGATGCCGGTGATAGCCCGTTGTTCCCTTTTGGTTTTGGCTTATCCTATACTACTTTTAAGTATTCGGAAGTAAAGGTTTCAAAAAAAACAATATCAAAAGGAAATGCATTGAATGTAACCTGCACTATAACCAATACAGGGAAACGCGAAGGAAAGGAAGTTGCTCAGTTTTATATTCGTGATGTTGTTGGTTCGCTGGCCAGGCCGGTAAGAGAATTAAAAGGATTCCAAAAAATAAATCTGAAAGCAGGAGAGACTAAAACTGTAAACTTTACATTAAACGACGATCAGTTGGCATTCTGGAATGCAGATATGGTCAAAAGAAGTGAGCCGGGTGAATTTCAGGTATGGATTTCGACTGACAGTCAAAGTGGGAAACCTGCGTCATTTATTTTAAGGTAATCATCTGATCTGAGAAATAACTCTGTTTCTCACAATTTAATTAATACAGAATGAAGCATTTAACAATTAAACTAATTCTAATCGTAATTTCCAGCGGATTATTTTCATCGCTTTATTCTCAAAAACGAAGTGAAAAAAGAGGTGTATCCTATGAAATCCCCTATGTCGAAGATGTAACGGTTCTTTCAAAAGGTGTATCCTGGTTTTATAATTGGGGGGTTGCTCCGGGTAATTCAAATGTTTCTGCAAGTTATCAGGACTATCTTGATTATATTCCGATGGTTTGGAACAATGGATATGACCGGACGAAACTACGTAATTTCCTGAGTACCCATCCATCAGTAAAATACATACTCGGGTTTAATGAACCTAACTTTACCGCTCAGGCCAATATGGGCCCTGCCAAGGCTGCAGCTGCATGGCCTGAATTGGAAACTATAGCTAATGAGTTTGGATTAAAGATTGTTGGACCAGCTGTGAATTATGCTCCGGGTGGTTCAGGTTCTGTCACTGAAAATGGTGTTAACTACAGTGATCCGGTTAAATATTATGATGCTTTTTTTGCAGCATGTCCCACCTGTAAGGTCGATTATGTGGCTATTCACAGTTATATGAATGATCCAGCTGCTTTATCATGGTATGTAGACCAGTTTGTTACTAAATACAAAAAACCTGTATGGCTTACGGAATTTTGTGCCTGGGAAAATAATAAGCCATTGACCAGTGGAAGAACTGAAGGCACTGCTTACCAGAAAAACGCTATGGTACGTAAAGTCGAACAATTGGAACTGAACCCCATGGTGGCAAAATATGCCTGGTTTATTCCAAGAACAAACAATGAAATTGGTTTTCCTTACATGCAATTACTTCGAAATGTAAATACAAACCCTGATTATGAAATTGTTGGTCCGGGCGTTTTAACTGAATTGGGGAAAATTTATATCAATATGTCTTCGTTTGACAGTGCCCATTATTTTGGTGTGAATGAACAAATACCTGCAAAAGATTATATGCAATCGTTTTATGTGAACCTGGAGTCTTCTACTGACCCCGAAAGTTCAATCCCTATTCAAATTGCCGGCTTTGAAGGAGGAATTTTTACTGATTATTTTGTAGACATTCCCTCAGCCGGACAGTATCAGCTAAGTTTGCGAATTTCAAGTAAAGCAAATGTGAATCCGAAATTTACAATTTCTTCTAATGAAACTGAGCTGACAACACAGGAAGTAGCATCAACAGGAGGAATAGATACCTGGCAGGTTAGAAGTCTTCCTTTAACGCTGCCTTCCGGAAAGCAAACCATTCGGATATTGAGCAATGGAATTTCAGGATGTAAATTTCAATGGCTTAATTTTTCACAACCTTCAGATGTAAAAACACCAATAGACCTTACTTTAAAAGCGTTTAAGGATGAAAATAATCAGTTGCAAATTCAAAGTGAAAGTAAAATATTCAAAGTTGCCATCTTAGACTTAAGTGGTAAAGTGTTGCTAAGTAAATTGAATATCCGGCAAATTGATATATCCGGATTGGAAAATGGATTTTATATGCTACAGGTTGATTTTGAGAATAATAGTCGTTCAACTATCAAATTTGTAAAGAATTAATATTCTAGCAACTTAATATAAATAATTAACCATTTAAATTTCACAATGTATGAAAACTTCTACTTTAATAAAAATCGCCGGATTACTTTGCACCTCCCTGCTTTTTGGATTATTTTCAGTCAGTGCAGTATCTCATGGTTCCATCAAAGGTGTTGCTGTTCCATTCTATGCCCAGGGACCGGCAGGAGGAAATGTTGCGTCACCCATTGCTACTTCAACACTCGACTACAAGGTGGTTACAAAGGGATCAAAAAGTTGGGCTTATTTACATTTTAACGGAACTTCAGGCATTGATATCGGTGCCGGTTGGACTTCTCAGTTACGTTACTGGACTTCCACCAACGGGAAGACAGAAAATAACTTAACTGACTTTCGGGATGCTGCCTCTAAAATTATTTACGGGTCAACTACCGCTGCTATTCCCAATCCGTTGAATATCTCATTTTTTCAGAATTTAAACCCCGGAGGTTTTGCAGAAACATTGATGATTCCATACGATATAACTGCTAAAAACAGTCTGGTTGCCGGTGACTTAACTGTTCCGGTAGTTTCTGCATGTTCCGTTACAGCTACCGAAACAACCGCTGCTCTGTCACTGACTGGATCAGACGATAGTGGCGAATTGTTTTACTACATTACAGATGCTGTACATGGTATAGAACAGTTTGCTCTTTCAAATTCATTTACTGTAAACGGTTTATCGGCATCAACAACCTATACATTCACCATTACACCAATTGATTTTAATGGAAATGAAGGTACTCCACTGGTGAAATCATTTAACACGAACGGGTTAATCCAGATAACTTCAGGTATTGCAAAAGATATTAAATTTGTATTCAAAAGCTCTGCCACTCAATTAGAGTATTTTTATCAACTGACAGATCCTTCCAAAAGATTCAGGGACGCTTTCATGCAAATTACACCTGCCGGGAGTACCATGTTTGAAATTAAACCTGCAATAAGCCCTGACAGTACTTATGCATACGGTATAACAACCGATGCCAATATAGCCAATAAAATTCTGTCACTGAACTGTGGTTATTGGATTGCACCCGGACTTCCGGATTATTCAGACTATGTTGTTTCGAATACATTGATTACTTCGGGGACTTTGTCAGGTACACCCATTAAACATCAAATGGGTGGAGGTATTTCCCCATCCGAGGCAGAAGCAATAGCCCCTGTACTGAATAGTGTAGCTTTAGCAGATGCTACTTCAAAGTATATTAAACTGAACCTGAATGGAAGCGATAACAGTGGTACAGTTTATTATTCCATTACTGGTGCAAAATCTTCAGTCAATGCCTTCAGAACCGGAAATTATTACCTGACATCCATTGATCCGGGTAAAGTCTATTCTTTGACAGTTACTCCCTATGATTTATCCGGCAATACTTCGGCAGCACAAAACCTGAGTGTTAAAACAATGAATGCACGCAGTAATATCAAAGACAGTACAAACACCAATTATAATACCCTGACATTGCCTGCAGCCCCGGGTGGTGAATTAGTTACCATCATAAAACAAACAGGGAATTTACTTACACTGGGTTGTACAACAAAGTCATTACTTATTCCGGCAGGAAACAGGAATAAACTATTTAATAATCCAACAGTTGTCATTAATGGGATCTCCTATCCTTTAACAACGGATGCTGATGATTTCACAGCTACGGTAACATTTACCGGAACCATTGGAACCACTTCTATTGCTCCGGGTTCTTTATTTCTAATCAAATGGTCTGTTTTCTGGGGAGAAGCCGGTATTGGAGGCGTACCAGCCGGAGGAAATTTCTTTACCGGAACATTTAATTATGTAATTGGTGATACCGGACAATCCGATATAACAGGGCCAACAACTCCACCCCTGACATTAGCAGGAAATTCTTTATCCTGGCCGGCATGTACGGATGATCTGAGTGGAGTGAAAAGTTATGTAGTTACAGAAACAGGACAAACACCGGTAACCATTTTTGATTTAAGTGAACCAACATTTTCATACAATATGGTAAATGCAGCTTCTGTAGTCAGCGTAAAAGCGATTGATTTTGTGGGTAATAATTCGGAAATTGCAAGGTTGAATGATACCGGCACCATAGATCAGCAACTTGCATTGAATGCTGTGGCTATTTATCCAAATCCGGCTAAAGATATAATATATTTTTCGGGTAAATTGGCTAAAGTGGATTTTTATTCAATGCAGGGACAACTCGTGCGTTCAGTTATGAATGTAAATCAGGTGAATGTTTCCACGCTTCCAAAAGGATTGTACTTTGTCAGGGCTACCAATAATTTTGTCGGTCAAAAATCATTTAAAATCGAAATACAATAAACTTTAATAAGGAAGAGGGTAAATTGTTTCCCTCTTCCTTATTATATTTAATAATAAAAACTCTGCTTTAAAACAGAGAGTTAGTATATCTTTGTAAAACCTTTTTTCTTAAACTAAGACTGAGTCTATTAAATTCATTTTGATGAAATCCAATTTCCTTACTTCCTTTTTGCTGTTTTCCTTTGTTCTCTTTTTTTCTTGTTCCCGCATACAGGCACAATCATTATTGGACAAAAGAATAAATGATTTCGGCAATAACACGGGTTTCCGGAATTTTTAAAGAAATAATTTTAAATGCTGTTGTTTCTACTTTAGACAGGCCCTGATCGAAGAAGAAACTCAGGGCAAAATAAAGTAGAATACAATTTAAAACAAAATCTAACGGACATCATAAATGAATACAGAAATCACAAAGAAAAGAAAATTTGAATTGAGTGATGGCCTGTTTCTGGCTTTAATCATTATTCCATTTCTGATTATACTGTTATTTGCACAGTTGGGGTAGGTATTTTACCTGACTAACACTATTAAATTGGAAAGTTTAATTGTAGTATATAAATGCTTGTCACCTCTATTTGTGACTGAAGGATTACGTTTTTTATAAATGATTATCGTGTTAACTGAAATGTTCAAAAAGGTGCTTTGTGTGTAACTCTCACAAAACACCTTTTTTTTACGTCTGTTTTTTATTTTCACTGATTCAAAATAAATAAATCCCGTGATCATTGATCGTTCATCACTATTCATTCATCACTCCTGTACTTCTATCTTTTCCGGTTTTCAATAGTTTTATTCGCCTCCAATTAATCTTCACCAGCCCTCTCATTACCTTTCGCTTGTATTAAAAAACTTACTGATTATCCGCCAGGTGTCCTTAAGTATAATTTAATCCATAATCGAAGAACAGCACTATTGAATCCCTCACCTTGTTGCTAATTATATGAGTATTGGAATTGAATATGATGGTTACATTCTAAAGATTTGTGTAGTATGGGCTTCATGAATGCTTTTCAGGACTGATTGCAGATAATTTAATGAATCAATTTGAATATAACTTTTATATAATACTGATTGTGAGGATATATATGCTTATGAAAAATAGGTTTAACCCCTTCTTATCCAATCTGAATCCATCTTTTTCGATGAAATAAACCGGGTGGATTTCCCATTTTTTTTGGTAAGATTTCCATAACAGTTGGATATAGTCATCCTTATATCCAGTCTATATAGAGATTATAAAGAGGGTATAGAGGGGGTTCAATGATAGTTGAGAGAGCTAA
>Ga0302215_10001255_pt1 | contig 18299 bp, 11 predicted proteins | sample II_Fen_N3_1_FD_194580 | JGI IMG/M metagenome (GOLD analysis project Ga0302215, IMG submission 194580) | Peat permafrost microbial communities from Stordalen Mire near Abisko, Sweden - II_Fen_N3_1 | ecosystem: Environmental > Terrestrial > Soil > Wetlands > Permafrost | place: Sweden: Abisko...
AAGGTCGTAATGTGATTATCGAAAAAAAATTCGGTGCACCTCACATTACTAAAGATGGTGTTACAGTAGCCAAAGAAATTGAATTGGAAGATCCATTCCAAAACCTGGGGGCTCAACTTGTAAAAGAAGTAGCTTCGAAAACCAGCGATGATGCCGGTGACGGAACAACTACCGCAACTGTATTGGCTCAATCTATCGTTAGTGTCGGTATGAAAAACGTTACTGCAGGTGCAAATCCAATGGATTTGAAACGTGGTATCGATAAAGCTGTGGCAGAAGTTGTAAAAAGCATTGCTTCTCAGGCTAAAGCAGTAGGTGATAACTACGATAAAATCGAACAGGTTGCTTCTATTTCGGCAAATAATGATGCCACTATCGGTAAACTGATTGCAGATGCCATGCGTAAAGTTTCGAAAGATGGTGTTATCACTATCGAAGAAGCTAAAGGTACGGATACAAGCATTGAAGTAGTAGAAGGAATGCAGTTCGACCGTGGTTATATTTCAGCGTATTTCGTTACCAATACTGAAAAGATGGAAGTGGAAATGGAAAAACCATATATCCTGATCTACGATAAAAAAATATCAAACCTGAAAGAATTGCTTCCAGTTTTGGAACCGGCTGTTCAATCGGGTCGTCCATTATTAATTATTGCAGAAGATGTAGACAGTGAAGCATTGACAACTTTGGTTGTAAACCGCTTACGTGCTTCGTTGAAAATATGTGCCGTAAAAGCACCAGGATTTGGCGACCGTCGGAAAGAAATGCTCGAAGACATTGCTATCTTAACTGGTGGTGTGGTTATTTCGGATGAAAAAGGCATTAAACTGGAACAAGCTACTCTCGAAATGATGGGTACTGCTGAAAAAGTGACAGTAAATAAAGACAATACTGTGTTGGTAAACGGTGCAGGTACAAAAGAAGGTATTGCAGCCCGTGTTGCACAAATCAAAGCTCAGATTGCAACTACCACATCGGATTACGATCGTGAAAAATTGCAGGAACGTTTGGCTAAATTGTCAGGTGGTGTTGCTGTACTTTATGTTGGTGCTGCATCTGAAATAGAAATGAAAGAAAAGAAAGACCGTGTAGATGATGCATTGAGTGCAACACGTGCTGCCATTGAAGAAGGGATTGTACCCGGAGGTGGTGTAGCATATATCCGTGCTATTGCGTCACTTGATAATCTGAAAGCTGCCAATGATGACGAAGCAACAGGAATCGAAATTATCAAACGTGCTATCGAAGAACCTCTTCGCCAGATTGTTGCCAATGCAGGCAAAGAAGGTGCAGTCGTTGTTCAGAAAGTACGTGAAGGTAAAGATGACTTTGGTTACAATGCTCACACTGAAAAATACGAGAATTTCTTTGCAGCCGGCGTAGTCGATCCAGCTAAAGTATGTCGTGTAGCCCTTGAAAATGCCGCTTCTATTGCAGGCATGTTCCTGACTACTGAATGTGTGATCACTGAAAAGAAAGAAGATAACCCGGCTCCTCAAATGCCTATGGGCGGTGGAATGGGTGGAATGATGTAAAATCAGTGATTAATGACCAGTGATTAGTGATTAGTAAAAAATCTCCGAACGACTTGAGTTGTTCGGAGATTTTTTTGTTTAATATTATTTGAAACCTAAATACATACAATGTACTTTAGAGCGTTAGAAAAGACTAACTAAAAACGCTTTTGTCTCGTCCAAACGAAAAAAAGGTTTTTACCACGCTCCTATCTCATCCATAAAAATCATACTGCCACTTGATTTATCGGCAGGACATGTTTCGGAACACTTTAACTGCAATTTGAGATACCTGATTTCTGTAAGTGGAAAAGTAAGTTCAGGACGTATCATTTCCCAAAATGGAGAGGTAGATATCGGCAATTGTTTCTGGGCTAAAAGTTGATAATTTGCGCCATCTCTCGATCCTGTTAATTTGATTTCAGTTGGAAACAGAACGCATAATCCGGTTGCGTTCAATAAACCGACAGAAAATCGCCCGACTTTTTGGACTTGTTGCATATCAACTGTAATTTCCACATTCTTCTTTTTACCAAAACCAACCCATTGGGTAGTAACTTTCGTATTGCCGGGAATTCCATCGGTTAGAGAATTTACATTCCCTCCATCATACCATGTATTATCCATATTTTTGGAATAACCTAATCCGGTTAATTTACTTACCAGGAACGATGTTGAAATAGCCTTACCTGTCATTTTATCTTTTTCAAATGTTTCTGCAGTAATTTTGCATGATTTGCTAAGGGTAAAAGGTTTTGTATAAAGTGGATCATTTAAAGTAACCACCTTATCGTTTGTATTGTAATGGATTTGCATGTTAGGGTCATCGCAAAGAAGTTGTATCTGCAACTTTTTACCTGACGTTATATAAGAATGAAACTGAACATCATAAAAGGATTTCGAAGGTTGAATTTTCAACTGTGCATAACGATCAAAATCAGCATGTATTCGATGGCGGAAACTCTCCCAGTTACGATTTTCTCTTGTTGACCAGGCAACTTCAGCCATGGCGGATAGTCGTGGGAAAGCCATATGTTCTACACTTTTTTCAGTAGGCATATATTCCGTCCAAACATTTGCCTGTGGTCCCAAAATGTGTTTAGCCTCTTTAGTGTTCAGTTCCGAAGGGACAGGCTCAAATTGATAAACCTTACTCAAAGGTAAATAACCTCCAATGGTGGTAGGTTCAGTGATTGGATCAGCCTGATACTTGTCAAAATAGCAATATTCACCGGGTGTCATAATAACATCATGTCCTGATTTGGCAGCTGCAATTCCTCCTGCGTTTCCACGCCAGGACATAACGGTTGCATTGGGTGCCAATCCACCATCCAGTATTTCATCCCAACCAATAATTCGCCGGCCTTTTGAATTGACAAATTTTTCAATCCTTTCTATAAAATAACTTTGCAGTCCTTCTTCATCCTTTAAATTTAGTGATTTGATCAATCTCTGACATTCGGAACTTTCTTTCCAACGATCTTTTAAACATTCGTCACCACCAATATGAATGTACTTTGAAGGAAAAATATCCATTATTTCAGTTAATACATCTTCCAGAAAATGAAAGGTAGAATCACTGGGACAATATACATCTTTAAAAATACCCCATTTAGTTGCTACTTTCATTATTGAATCGGGAGTGCATGAAAGATACGGATATGCTGCAATGGCTGCCTGTGCATGACCCGGCATTTCAATTTCCGGTATCACTGTAATAAACCTGTCTTTGGCGTAGGCTACAATTTCCCTGGCTTCCTTTTGAGAATAAAATCCACCATAAGGTTTCCTATCATATTGTTGAGGGAAACTTTCAAAATAATAACCCACAAGAGTTTCATCCCGTCGTGACCCTATTCCAGTCAAACGGGGATATTTTTTTATCTCAATACGCCAACCCTGATCATCTGTTAAATGCCAGTGAAAACTATTGAGTTTATGTATAGCCATGGCATCGATATACTTTTTAATAAATTCTATTGGAAAAAAATGTCGACACACATCCAAATGCAATCCCCGGTAAGCAAAACGTGGAGCGTCGTTAATTTCAACAGCCGGAACAGTCCATTTTTTTGCATCAACCGGCTTTTTACCATAGATTTCAGTTGGTAATAACTGATATAATGTTTGCAATCCATAGAAAAAACCGTTAGCAGATGACGCTTCAATTCGAATTCTATTGGTTGAGACAGTTAAGTTGTATCCTTCTAAATTATTGATTTCTGTTGAGAATTGAAACAGGATTGCATTAAGTGTATCATTCGGTAATACCTCTCTGATTTTTAAATTTAAACCCGATACCAGATTCATTTGATCCGTAAACTGTTCCGCCAGTTTAAGTATTTCAGGTCGGTAGGAAGTACACACCACTGCGGTCTGTTTATTGAAAGTAAATGAACCCAATTTAGGAATTAATTGTTGTGGATAAGGAATGATGTTGAATTCTGCAGCAGAAAGTAAACAAAATGAGCAACAACCTAATAAAATACAGATCCCTGAGAAAAGATGACTAAATGAGAATGAAGTTTTTTTCATACTATGAATCTTTGAATTTGTGTCGTACAAAAGTACACAAATTAGCACTTTATCAATTCAGTTTTAACCCAAAAACAAGATATTTATTCATTTTACAGAAAACACGAATACTAATAAAAGCTGAGAGAAAATATTCAATTCATTAGTAATAAACAGAATACAAAATATCCAAACTTGTTCATAAAAAATAATAGTGAACAAAGGAGAAAGAAATAAAATAAATTCTTACTTTAGTGGTCTAAATATTAAATAAAAGATATGCTAATTATTGGAATTGCGGGTGGAACCGGGTCAGGAAAAACAACCGTTGTACGTAAAATTTTAGAACGGTTACCTCAGGGCGAAGTTGTTATTCTTCCTCAGGATTCATATTACAGGGATAGTAGCCATTTACCACTCGAAAACAGGTTGGAGATTAATTTTGATCATCCAGACTCTATTGAATTTGAGCTACTTGTAAAGCATTTGAAAGAACTAAAAAAAGGCAAATCGATTGAACAACCTATCTATTCTTATCTTACATGTACCCGTGCAAGTGAAACGATATTAATAAAACCATGCCCTGTCATTATAGTTGAAGGAATTTTGGTGCTATCAAACCCTGAATTACGTAAGATGATGGATTTGAAAGTATTCGTAGATGCCGATGCAGATGATCGGTTAATCAGGGTGATTAACAGAGACATTATTGAGCGTGGGCGATCAGTAAATAAAGTGATGGAACGTTATGAATGTACTGTAAAACCTATGCATTTACAATTTATCGAACCATCAAAACGTTTTGCAGATTTAATCATACCTCAGGGTGGGAATAATCATATTGCTATTGATATTCTGACAAAATACATTGAGAATAATATTGAAAATAAGACAATAAAAACCGGAATAGCAAATAATTGAAAAGTGATTAATGATTAACTATAAGTAATGTCTGAAAACTAAATATATGCAGCAAAACGAACTACAAAAAATCATGTTTCTCGATATAGAAACAGTTCCTCTTACTTCAGACTTTTCAGAATTACCAGCAGAGTTAGTCCATTTATGGGAAGATAAGTTTGCGATCATTCAAAAACGAATGCCGGAAAAATATGTTGCAGAAACCTCAGCAGCTGAAGGATTTAATACCAGTGCAGGAATATATTCCGAATTCGGTAAAATTGTCTGTATTTCGGTAGGGTTCATCCATTTTCAAGGCGATGAAATGAATTTCAGAACTAAATCATTTTCAGGTGACGACGAAAGACTGCTGTTATCAGATTTTCTTCAGTTGATTGCCAAATTTTGCATATCCAAAGAACAGACTCTTTGTGGTCATAACATTAAAGAATTCGATATTCCATTCATTTGCAGGCGCATTCTGATAAATGGGTTGAATTTACCTCCGATATTTCAAATTTCAGGGAAAAAACCCTGGGAAATAAGTTTTATAGATACACTTGAATTGTGGAAATTCGGTGATTATAAGAATTATACCGCTTTAAAATTACTGACTGCTGTATTCGGAATTCCAACTCCAAAAGATGATATTGATGGTAGTCAGGTGGCTCATGTATACTATAAAGAACAAAATATTGACAGGATTAGTCTGTATTGTCAAAAAGATGTATTGGCTACCGCACAGGTTTTTTTAAGACTGAACGGATTAGACTTAATAAAAAGTCAGAATATTCAATTTATCCGTTAGATTATGAAATACAGGTATACAGTCATTCTCCTGATGGGTTTCATTCTTCTATTCACATCGTGCATTCAAAAGAATACGGAGAGATTGTCATATACTGTATCAAGTGATTTAAAAGAAATTACAAATTTAGACACCTTAAGAGTAGCAACAATGTATGGTTCTACTTCATACTTCTTGTTTCGGGACGAATTGATGGGATTCGATTATGAAATGGCTGAGAACCTTGCCAATTATCTGCATTTAAATCTTGAAATCAGTATTGCTACTTCCGAAAATGAGATGAATCAATGGCTTCGGGAAAATACTGTCGATATTGTAATTTATAATGTTACTGAAACAAAGGATTTAAAAAAAGAATTCAATTTTGTACTCCCTCAATCAGAATCTTATCAGGTTTTAGTTCAGAATCTTAGTGCAAATTCCCTGTCAAATGTTACAGAACTAGCAGGGAAAACCGTTTATGTAAAAGAAAACAGCATTTTCCAGGAACGATTGGAATCGTTAAATGATGAGATTGGTGGAACAATTAATGTTGTAACAGCCAATGATTCTCTTTCAAATGATGATTTAATCGACATGGTTGCTGAACATAAAATAGACTATACACTTGCTTATCATAATGTGGCTTTATTACACAAATCCTATAGCAGGGGTATAGATTGTCACATTTCGGTAGGCTTCGATCAACGTAATGGATGGTTAGTACGCAAAAAAAGTCATAATTTAAGAAAAGCCATTGATAAATGGGAAAAATTACCAGAAACTCAACAATTTCAAACTGCACTTTTTGATAAATACTGGGAAAAAAGTCCGTACTTTGCACTACGAAAAATCAGAATACCAAAAGGTGCCATTTCTCCTTTTGATCATTACTTTAAAAAATATGCTCCTGCCATTAACTGGGACTGGAAATTATTAGCAGCATTGGCATTTAATGAATCACGGTTTGACCCTTCCGATCAATCATGGGCAGGTGCGGCAGGAATAATGCAATTGATGCCGAAAACCTGCTCAAAATTCGGACTTGACAGGAATACCGTTTTAGATCCTGAAATGAACATTGAAGCTGGAGTACAATACATTAAAAGTTTAAATTTAATTTTTAGACGTATTGAAAATAAAGATGAACGTATCAAGTTTATCCTTGCAGCTTACAATTGCGGACCCGCACATATTCTTGATGCAATGGCTCTGGCTAAAAAGTTCGGTAAAAATCCACATATATGGTTCAATCAGGTTGAATACTTTCTTCTCAAAAAAAATGATCCTGATTTTTACAATGATCCGGTTGTAAAATTTGGTTATTATCGGGGAAAGGTCACAGTTAAATATGTTCGTAGTACTCTGAGTACCTTCGAAAAATATCAGAACAGAAAATGAAACAATCAAATGTTATAATTTACACAAATTTCTTTTAACATCAAACAATAAACTATAAACTTCAAACTATCTTATGCCTAACAGTGAAATTATTCTTATCAATATATCAGGAGATGATAAACCCGGTGTAACGTCTGCCGTAACTGAAATTCTTGGAAATTACAATGCTACCATTCTTGATATTGGACAGGCTGATATTCACCATACTCTTTCGTTGGGGATTCTTTTCAAAGTAACAAACCAATCAGATTCCGGGAATATATTGAAAGAAGTTCTTTTTAAATGTTCCGAATTAAACGTGAACGTTCGGTTCACACCTGTCTCTATCGAAAGATATGAGAATTGGGTAGGACGACAAGGAAAAAGTCGATATATTGTAACGATACTTGGTAAAGTAATTACAGCCAAACAACTATCCATGGTTACTAAAACTGTTTCAGAACAAAATCTGAACATTGATTCTATCATACGTTTGACCGGACGTCCATCACTTGAAATAAATGATGAAAATTTAGTTCGTAGCTGCATAGAATTATCTGTCCGTGGAACTTTGTTGGATAAGAAGTTACTTTCCGCTCAGTTTATGCAATATACTTCAGAGCTGGGTATAGATATTTCATTTCAAAAAGATGATATGTTTCGTCGGAGTCGTCGCTTAATCTGCTTTGATATGGATTCTACCTTAATTAAAACAGAGGTTATAGATGAATTAGCAGATAAAGCAGGTGTAGGAAATGAAGTCAGAGCAATAACAGAAGCAGCAATGAGGGGTGAAATTGATTTTTCTGAAAGCTTTAAACAACGTGTTGCATTATTAAAAGGTCTTGATGAATCGGTTCTAAAAGAAATAGCACATAATTTGCCTATAATGGATGGAGCTGAAAGATTAATTTCCATTCTAAAAAAGATTGGTTTCAAAATAGCAATTCTTTCAGGAGGATTTACTTATTATGGCAATTACCTGAAAAAACTTTTTGATGTTGATTATGTTTATGCCAATGAACTTGAAATCATAGATGGAAAACTTACCGGACATTATCTCGGTGATATTGTTGATGGAAAACGTAAAGCAGAATTACTCAAACTGATTGCTCAGGTCGAAAAAATTGATCTGGAACAGGTGATAGCGGTTGGAGATGGCGCAAACGATTTACCAATGCTGAATGTTGCTGGGTTGGGAATAGCTTTTCATGCAAAACCTAAAGTCATTGCCAATGCGCAACAATCAATTTCAACCATTGGATTGGATGGAGTTTTATATTTCTTAGGTTTTAGAGATATTCATATCGACGAAAATGGAATAAATCATTTGAATTAAAACTCAATAATTAAGTTCATTCCTGTAGAATATATTCAATTTACCAAAAGACTATAAAACACAATCCATCAGCCAACGGATTGTGTTTTATTGTTTTCGTGACTATATAACAAAATATTTAAAAAAAAATCAAACCCATTCATGGTGATTTTAGATTCTCAATCTGAAGCAATAATAATCAACTTTCATATTCGATAATTTATAAGGAAATTTAATCCATTTCAAAATCATTCTAAACAAATTTCTTCTAACATGAAAAAAGCTATCGTAATCGGTGCAACTGGAATGGTTGGCACCCAACTGATTCAATTATTGATTAATAATGATGAATATTCTGAAATAGTTTCATTGGTTCGACGTGCAAGCGGAGTCAAAAACCCTAAACTTAACGAACAAATAATTAACTTCGACCAACCTGAAGAATGGCGCAATTATGTAAAAGGCGACGTTCTTTTTTCATGTCTTGGCACAACCATCAAACAAGCTAAAACCAAAAAAGAACAGTACAAAGTTGATTTTACTTATCAGTATATCACCGCTAAATTCGCTGCCGAAAATAAAACTGAACAGTATGTGTTGATCTCCTCAGCCGGTGCAAAATCCAACTCTAAAACATTTTATTTGAAAATGAAAGGAGAGCTTGAAGATATTGTTCATTCATTACCTTTTGAATATATCAGTATTTTAAAACCGGGTCTTTTAGTTGGCAGTCGAATTAGAATTCGTTTTGGAGAAAAAATCGGATATTTAATTTTGAAAGGACTGAACAAATTAGGGTTATTTAAACGTTATAAGCCTATACAGGCAGAAAATGTTGCAAAAGCTATGATTATGGCAGTAAATGTAAAAATAAATTGCGTGTATGCTTTAGATGAAGTGTATAAATTAACTGTATAATTTCGTTCATTTTTTCATTTCTCATTTACTATAGAAAAGATGAATAAAAACATAAAACATTAACTATAAACTATTTAATGAATATGAAACAAAAAATTATACTTCTTTTATTATTATTTTTCCCTCTCATTGTTTTTTCACAGGCTTTTACTGCCGGAAAAATATCTCCCTACACAGCACTCTTTTTGTCAACTATCAACCGGAAAACAGTTGATTCTACATTTATCAATAAATTACAAAATAGGTTTTTAATCAAAAAGATAAATTCTCAAACCTATGTGAATGCTTTTATACTTCTAAATGACAATGCTGATTTAGAGGTTTTAAAATCAAACGGTGTAAAAATAAATACTGTATTGCCAAATATTATAACAGCACAGGTACCGGTGTCTGATATAGAAAAGATTGCATTGCTTCCTGAAGTAAGAAATTTACAAATAGGCATTCCTGTTCATCGTAAACTTGATAAAGCAAGAGCCGTTACCAATGTCGATCAGGTTCAGGCCGGAACCAGTTTACCTGCCCCGTTTTTGGGAAAGAATGTTGTTATCGGAATTATTGACAGTGGGATTGAATATGGACATATTAACTTCTTTGATTCTACGGGTACAACTTTACGAATAAAACATGTGTGGGATCAGAACATTACAGGGACACCACCAACAGGTTTTACTTATGGAACTGAATATACAAATCAGGCATCCATTCTCGCGGCACAATTTGATAATCGAACCGAAACACATGGAACACATGTAACCGGGATAGCTACCGGTGCAGATAAAAGTAACAATAATATCTATTTTGGTGTTGCACCTGCGGCAGATATTGCACTGGTAAGTTATAACCTGAAAGATCAAACCACAGATAATGTAAGCATTTCGGATGGAATAAAATATCTTTACAATTATGCTACTTCCGTAAATAAACCATGTGTAGTAAATATGAGCCTTGGAACTCATATAGGACCTCATGATGGTACATCATTATTCGATCAGACTGCAGATGCATTACAGGGCAAAGGAAGATTATTAGTTGGCGCAGCGGGAAATGAGGGTTCAGACAGTATGCATATTTCTCAGACTTTTACAACAGTTAATTCAACATTGAAAACTTTTTTTGCCTATCATGATCCCACAAAATTAATTGGACTAACTGACATATGGGGTGATGTAAATAAAACTTTTGCTATTCGGGTAGTCGTTTACAACAAGAATACAGGAACTGAAATATTTACTTCTCAAACATTTGATGCTGCAACTTCCGGTAACAAATCGTATACACTTACTTCAACAAATGGTGCTGTTGGTACCATTCAGATATTTACTGAAAGAAATATATCAAATAATAAACCAAACGCATTTGTTGGTTCGGATATTTCAAGTATAAATTCGGGAAATTTAATTGGAATAATACTAACAGCTCAATCCGGAACAGTTCATGCCTGGGCTGATGACTTTTACTCTTATTTTTTGAGTAACAATATAAACGGATGGACAAATGGAAATTCAAATAACTCTGTCAGTGAAATTGGTGGTACAGGTAAGCAGATAATTTCAGTTGGCGCATATGTTTCAAAAAATACTTTTAAAAATACGCTTGGAATAACCTATAGTTCAAAAGAAACGCTGGATCAAATCGCGTATTTCTCGAGCACCGGACCAACTATTGATGGAAGGACTAAGCCTGATATTACTGCGCCCGGATCATTACTTGTTTCATCTTATTCGAGTGCAATAATCACAGATCCAAATTATTCGAACTATATCATTAAGAAAACTATTCTAAATGGTAATTCTTATTATTACGGACAATTACAGGGAACATCAATGGCTTCACCTATGGTCACCGGTATTTTAGCTACCTGGCTCGAAGCAAAAAATGACTTATCACCGGGCGATGTTCGTACCATTTTACAACAAACTTCTATTTCGGATGCATTTACCGGAACAATCCCTTCAATTGGAAGCAATAACTGGGGTTATGGAAAAATTGATGCCTGGAATGGTATAAAAACATGCCTGAAATTTGCACTCCTTGAAAAAGTTAAGGCTTCAAGTCAAAACTATTTAATTTACCCAAATCCGACTTTAGGGACTTTAAATATTGTTTTTGGACAAAGAGATTCTACTTTACAACTTTCTATATATGCTCTTAACGGTCAACAGGTTTTCAATAAATCAATAGGAGATGTTTCAGCTTATCAGGAAATAGTTATCAATTTACCGAATATTGCTTCAGGAGCATATATTTTGACTTTAAAAGGAACCATACCCTATAAAACGTACCATTTTATAAAACAATAATAGATTCCTGTTTTATTTATTTTCATACCACCTAACCCTGCAATTCAATCGGATTGTAGGGTTTCTTACAAAATTCCGGAACGCGGAACACGGAACACGGAACGCGGAACGTAGGACGCGTAATCCTAACAAATTTTCTACTATCTTTGTCCCGTATAAACTTCACCCACCCTATGTTCAAGAGGAATTCCCTTTATCTCATCCCATTTTTACTTTTCATTTCTTTAGTCGTTTCATCTCAAAACTACACTATTAGTGGCTATATCACCGACAATAAGAATGGCGAAACATTAATTAATTCCTCTGTGTATGAAGTTAATTCACAGCGTGGTTCTGTCAGTAATGTGTATGGTTTTTACTCGCTTACAGTTCCAAAAGGTGCTTGCTCGCTCATTAGTTCTTATGTAGGATATGCTTCCCATCAACTCAATTTTAAACTAACGAGAGACACTGTTATTAATGTACGATTGAAAGAATCTACAGAATTGAGTGAAGTGCTCGTAATTGGGAATCGTAAGGAACTTGGTGTTCAGGGATCTCAAATGAGTGCCATTGATATTCCTGTCAGTCAGATAAAATCTGTGCCGAGTTTGTTTGGTGAAACCGATGTTCTCAAAGCGTTGCAATTGCTTCCCGGAGTAAAAGCCGGAACTGAAGGTTCTGCCGGATTTTATGTCCGTGGCGGTGGACCCGATGAAAACCTTTTATTATTGGATGGTGTTCCGGTATACAATGTCAATCACATGTTTGGATTTTTCTCCATCTTTAATGCCGATGCAATTAAAAATGTAACTCTCTACAAAGGCAGTTTCCCGGCACGCTTTGGAGGTCGACTTTCATCGGTTGTGGATATACGAATGAATGATGGAAACAATAAGACCTATCATGGAAATATTACCATTGGACTTATTTCTTCTAAAATAAATATCGAAGGACCGGTTTTCAACGAAAACACCACCTTTAATTTCTCAGCCCGTCGGACTTATGCAGATATCTTAGCACAACCATTAATAGCTTCAGTGGCAAAAAAAAACGGTGATGGGAATGCAAGTGTGGGCTATTATTTTTACGATTTGAATGCAAAAATCAGTCACAAGTTTTCAGATAAAGATCGTCTATACTTAAGTACCTATATGGGCGATGATGTGATTTATGGTGATATTCAGCAAAGCAGCACACAAAACGATCAGGGTTCACAAACAAGCAGGCTGAAAATGGACTGGAACTGGGGAAACCTGATCAGTGCATTGCGTTGGAATCATGTTATAAACAACAAATTGTTTATGAATACGACTGCAGCATATACCCGCTATCGTTTTGCTCTGGGAGTAGGGACGCAATCTACATCAACCGTAAAGGAACCTCCATCCACTTCGTCCGAATCAATTAACCTGGGCTATAATTCGGGTATAGAAGATTTTTCAGGGAAAGTAGATTTCGACTGGACACCTTATCATAACCACGATATAAAATTTGGAGCAAACTACACGTACCATACTTTTCGTCCGGGTGTAACAGTTGCACAAACAAAAACAACCGGGGAGTCAACTACGCAACCAATGGATACAACTATTGGCGACCAAAATGTCAGGGCACATGAATCCATTGTTTATTTCGAAGATAATATAAGTCTTGGCTCGGTTATTAAAATCAATGTAGGCTTGCATTATTCAAACTTCTTTGTTCAAAATGAATTTTACCAGTCATTACAACCACGTCTTGGATTACGGGTACTGTTGAATGACAATCTGTCATTCAAAGTCGGATATGCTTCCATGAGCCAGTATATTCACCTCTTGTCCAACAGCAATCTCAGCCTGCCAACCGATTTATGGGTACCTGTTACCAAACGTATTGCACCTATGAATTCGCAACAAGTCTCGGCAGGATTTTTTTACAATCTTTTAAATACAATTGATTTGTCAGTGGAAGGGTATTATAAAAACATGGACAATTTGATAGAATATAAAGATGGTGCCACATTTTTCGGGTCAAGCACAGGTTGGGAAGACAAAGTAAGTATGGGCAAAGGCTGGGCATATGGTGTTGAATTTTTAGCTCAAAAAACTATTGGCAAAACCACGGGATGGGTGGGTTATACCTGGTCGAAGACAGAACGTCTTTTCAATCGCGAAGGACAAGAACTTAATAACGGACTACCTTTTCCGGCAAAATACGACCGTCGGAACGATGTTAGTATCGTTGTATCCCATAAATTCAGTGAACGTTTTGATGTGGCTGCCACCTTGGTGTACAGTACCGGCAGTTGTGGTACCCTGGCCTTACAAAATTACGGTGCCACTGATATTCCTCAAAGCAACAGCAATGGCTACAACAGTTCCAACTTTTATTGGAATGGAAACATTCCACTAAAAGCGTCTATTCCATATGTCAGTTCACGAAACAACTATCGGTACGAACCCTATCACCGTTTGGACGTAGGTATGAATTTTCATAAGCAAAAGAAACATGGTATCAGAACCTGGAATGTCAGCGTTTATAACCTGTACAATCAATTAAATCCTTTTTTGACTTCAGTAACTTCTAAATATGAATATGATCCAAACACCGGAAAATATACAGATAAGAAGGCTCTTACACAAATTTCTATATTCCCGATTATTCCTTCAGTAAGTTATACGTTTAAGTTCTAATTGAGTTTGAAAAGTTTGAAGTTTAAAAGTCTTATTCATTTTAATTAACAATATGAAATCAATAAAAATATATTTATTCTGTCTGCTTGGCTTATTCTTTTTAGCTTCGTGTGAAAAAGAGATCGTGTTTAATGGACAGATTACAGAACCTATCGTGGTTGTAAACAGCTACATATCTCCGGACTCTACAGTAGCAGTGCATGTATCGGAAAGTCGCTTTTTCTTGAATGACACCACTACATTTAATAATATTAGTAACGCAGATGTGTCAGTACTTGTTAACGGGGTTTTAATTGAAAAAATGAGGTATGCGGATAATGGAATCTATACCGGGACTCATAAATGTATCGTAGGAGAAACAATAAAATTATCAGTAAAAGTTCCCACAAAAAATGTTGTGACCTGCGAAGATAAAATACTTACCAGAGCCGAATTTTTGTCATTTGACACAGCCAGTACTTTGATTAGTAGTTACTATAATACAAGCCCAGATTATAATAATCCAACAATGTATGATACTTTATATAGGAATGAACAACGATCCTATAAATGCAAACTAAAATTGAAAGACAACGGTAACGAGAAGAATTACTATAGGGTAAGTATTGTTGAAAATTATAATTATAACGGTCAATTTATTTCTCAGAATGTGGAGTTGTCTGATAATGTTGATCCAATATCCTATTCAACCGATCCAACCAACGTAGGTACCGATAATAATCCCTATAATATTTTTACTGACGAAATTTTTAATGGAAAAGAAGTTACTATTAAATGTAATTTTAATAACTACTATGATATTTACAATCCTAAATACTCTTTCAATGGAGGTACTACAAATTTTAAAATTCTTGTAACACTTCAACAAATCAGCAAAGATTATTACCTTTACCTTAAAACCCGCGCAAATAGTGGTGGTTTGTCATTTTTTTCAGAGCCGGTACAAATTCACAATAATATACAAGGAGGGTTAGGAATCTTTGGAAGTTATTCAAACAATGTGAAAATAATTTCGTTGCAACATTAAATAAAAGGAAGTATAATCCGGATAATTCAATCGCTTTCGATTCGTAAGCATGATAGTATTTTATTTTTCAATAAAGTAAATTTACGGACTAAAAACATCGATAAATAAACATTTTATCGTAATTTATTGTTTATTATTATCAATTCATAACCTTCTAAAACCACCTAACATATAGCCTTTTATAAAATTATATTGTCCATCCATGCAAATAAATTCACTTTGTGATTCCAATTTGAAATTAATCCTGTATTTTTACAGCGTTTTAATTCTCAGAACTGAAATACTGCGATTAAAAAAGTAATCTTATACAATCTGATTAAATAATATCAATATGAAAATTGGAATTCCTAAAGAAATTAAAAACAACGAAAGTCGTGTTGCATTAACTCCGGGTGGTGCAAAAACGCTCGTTCAGAATGGTCATGAAGTTTATGTGGAAACTCACGCCGGTGAAAACAGCGGTTTCAGTAATGAACAATACATCAAATCAGGAGCAAAAATCCTTGGAACGCCCGATGAAGTATTTGCCATTGCCGATATGATTATGAAAGTAAAAGAACCGATTAAAAGCGAATACAAATTAATTCGTCGCAACCAATTGGTTTTTACCTATTTTCATTTTGCATCCGAAAAAGAACTTATGCTTGCTATGATGGAAAGCGGAGCTGTTTGCCTGGCGTACGAAACAGTCGAGAAAGCCGATCACACGTTACCATTACTCATTCCAATGTCGGAAGTTGCCGGCAGAATGTCAATTCAGGAAGGTGCCCGATGTCTTGAAAAACCAAAAGGTGGTAAAGGGATCTTACTGGGTGGAGTACCTGGTGTAAAACCGGCTCATGTATTGGTATTAGGTGGTGGAATTGTAGGAACACAGGCTGCATTAATGGCGGCCGGAATTGGAGCCCATGTAACCATTGCTGATATATCCCTTCCACGACTGCGTTATTTAAGTGAAATTATGCCGGCAAATGTTGATACTTTAATGTCTACTACTTCGAATATTGAAGAGTTGCTTCCTCAAACCGATTTAGTGATTGGGGCAGTTCTCATTCCCGGAGCAAAAGCACCTCATCTTATTACAAGAGAAATGCTTAAACTCATGCAACCCGGCTCTGTGCTGGTTGATGTGGCCATCGACCAGGGTGGTTGTTTTGAAACTTCTCATCCAACAACTCATGCCGATCCGGTTTATACGGTTGATGGCATATTACATTATTGTGTTGCAAATATCCCCGGGGCTGTACCATTTACCTCTACTCTGGCATTGACAAATGCAACATTACCCTATGCAGTTATCTTAGCGAATATGGGCTGGGAAGAAGCGTGCGTTAAACATGAAGATTTACGAAGAGGACTTAATATCGTAAATGGGAAAGTTGTTTGTAAAGCTGTTGCCGATACGTTTGGATTAAAAATATAAATCTATTCGTATTTTATTCTAATACAAATCCTTTAATCTCCTCTTAATTAAGTTTAAGAGGAGATTTTTTTGTTCCTCAAACTAAAAATCAAGTCCAAATTAACTGATAAAATTTAAATTTCAACTATTAAAATCTAATTAAATAAGCTTACTTCAATTGCTTGTTTTATTATTTTCAGATAACGCTGTCAGAATTCATAGACCCTGACAATGGTTTAAAATGAACAAAATCAGTCTTATTTCCTCTTGCTTCGTATCATGAACTTATCACGGTATTATTTAAACGAGTAATAAATGAACTACAATTATACAATAATCCAGGTATAAAATAACTTATTGATGATATGGGTTATACTTGGGTTATACCTGGGTTATACCTGGATTATAGTTGGATTATTAAACAACAAGACAATACAATGGTACGACGGATGAGCGAAGATAATGAACTGAATAGAATCAATCAAATGAGATTTATGAGATCTGCATTTATCTGAATAATTATTATCCGGGGATATATTATCATTAATTACTATAGAGTCCATCGAACTGATTTAAATGGTTTAACATTCTATCTATCACATCATTTGTTGACCGTATTAATCTGTTACAGGATTGAATATGTGTGAATGATATAACTTTTTTCTAAAGTTATGTAACAATTAAGATGTCCTGAAGTCTTACATTTGTTATGTTATAGAAATTAATTTATAATGCAATTGAAATAAAAAAATTAAATTGATGAGAACAACGAAAAGTATTTTAATAATTTTTATTTGCATGTTGGCTGCATTTATCCAACCGACAACGACTTATGCCCGTATTACAGTGGGTATTGTGATTAAAGTAAGACATGCCCCACCACCCTTACCCTATTATGAACAACCTGAATGCCCGGAGGATGGTTATCTATGGACGCCGGGTTATTGGGCATATAATGGGTATGAATATTATTGGGTACCGGGACAATGGGTAGAACCACCTGAATATGGTTATCTGTGGACTCCATGTTACTGGGGATACAGCGGTGGCTATTATGGGTTTCATAACGGTTACTGGGGACGTAGTATTGGATATTACGGTGGTGTGAACTATGGATACGGTTATGGTGGTTCAGGGTATTATGGTGGCAGATGGAGTGGAAATCACTTTATGTATAACACAGCCGTTATGCATGTCAATAGAAATGTTATCCGTAACACCTATGTAGATCGTTCCAGAATTAGCAGCATCAGATCGAATAATCGTCCAAGTTACAATGGACCGGGCGGTGTCAGATCAGTGCCGAATGCCCGTGAAAAAGTAGCTATGCAGGCCAAACATACTAGACCGACAGCAGTACAAACTTCTCATCAGCAAGCAGCCAGCAAGAATCGGAGTCAGTTTGCAACAGTGAATAAAGGTCGCCCCGCCGTTACAGCTACTAATAAGGTAGAAGCACGTCGTTTGAGACCACAGGCAAATCAGACACCCGCAACTACCCGTAAACCAACAGTTAGACAACCTGCTGTTAACGGGAATAGACCTTCTTCTAATCGCTCTGTTACAAATGGTCAGGGAAACA
>Ga0302215_10001263_pt1 | contig 18261 bp, 11 predicted proteins | sample II_Fen_N3_1_FD_194580 | JGI IMG/M metagenome (GOLD analysis project Ga0302215, IMG submission 194580) | Peat permafrost microbial communities from Stordalen Mire near Abisko, Sweden - II_Fen_N3_1 | ecosystem: Environmental > Terrestrial > Soil > Wetlands > Permafrost | place: Sweden: Abisko...
CATTGAGATATAAATATGCTCCCTTTATCCGCAAAAAATCTGTAGTGCCCAAACCAACCATTAAAAAAAATGAAGTGGTTGTAAATTATCAATTTATGAATGGATAGCTGCAAAATGGGTTAATTTATAATTACATACTGAATGGTAATGGAAGTTTTAGTTCAAAATTCAGTCTCTTATTTACATCCAATTTTTTCTAAAAAGATGTAAAAGCGCTCTGTCCAAGTACCGGAGAACAATGGATAAGCATCTAAAAATGTTCGGGTAAGAAGAAAATGCAATACGATTCTTCTATGTATTGAAATAAACATTTACCACGTTTAAACCCCAAGAATCTGTAGTACCTAAACCGAGCGAAACAATGAAGTAGTTGAAATTTATTAATTGTATAACAAATAACTGCAAAACGGATTAGATGATTCAACCCATGATTATTACTTAGTAAACCAAAAAGGAATGGTTGCATTGTTATTATAAGACAATTGTTTAAAATCTTTCAGTAATTTCTAACCAAGCTGTTTAAAGACTTATTAGCTATAATACAAACGTTTTGTAACAAATCAATAAATGTTCCGAACAATATTAGTTGAGTCTTTTTTTTATCAAAAGGAATAACTGGTTTTAATAATATCCACACAAAAAGACAGCCTTTACACAAAAGACCTAATACCTTCTTCGCAACTTTTTATACTCACAAAAAGTGTTTCTGTCAGGAAAAATAAAAAAGTATTAAAATATTTAACGCTTTACAATATTATGAAAACAAATGACATGAATGTGAGTAATGAATTGTATGTATTAAAACATTAATTTTATTTAAAAATGAAGAGGCGAATATGAAGAAATAATTAAACAATATAAGACAATGAGACTTCCCTTTATAACATATAAATTAATAACAACCAAAAAAAAATATGTATGTTTGCATCATTAAAAATAAACAGTGATAGACATATGCAAGTTTCTTTGAATTAAAAACCTAAATGCAGAATAATTTTATCCATATCGATTATGAATTGTTAGTGCAGTTGCGCGAAGGAAACGAAAAAGCATTTTCGGTTGTTTTTGATACCTATCATAGGTACTTGTATGTGCTGGCATGCCGGTATTTAATGTCGGATAGTTATGCCGAAGATGCCGTACAATATACTTTTATGCGCTTGTGGGAGGGGAGGGAAACATTTGACTACAAAACAGGAATCAAGAATTTGCTGTTTACCATTCTTAAAAACTACATCCTGAACGAGATTAGGCACAATAATTTGGTGATTCAGAAAAACTACGAACTGACCCAGCTAAGCGAAGAAATGGAATCCGATTTTATGCACGAACTGGAGGATGCCGATTTTAAGACCCATTTATACAGGTTGATTGAGAAGCTTCCACCACAGAAACGAGAAGTTTGTCTGTTGAAAATTCAACAGGGAATGTCGAATCAGGAAATAGCCGACACAATGAATATCTCGATACCAACCGTAAAATCGCATTACACGCAGGTAATCAAATTATTGCGCTCGCAGTTAGATAAAATAATCATAGTTGTGTTTGCAATAAAACATTTATTATAAGTTTTACTGGCTACCAACTCATACTTTTTGAATACATAACTGTTTATTCGGATATTACCAGGAATTAAAATATTAATCCAACAAGATGGATACAAAAATAATAGAAAAAGTGCTTTCGAAATCTGCTTCACCTGACGAAGCCCGACGTGTGGCAACATGGTTTGCTACTGACAAGGGACAGGAGTATTTTTCGCAACGCTTTGACAGGGAATCGTACCTGCTGAATGAAAAATTAATTGCAGAATGGTCAGACCACGAAATCCCGGCTGAGCGTATGAAGATACGATTCCTGTCACAACTGAAAATGAGGGTACGAACTTTCCGCTTCAAAGTGGCAGCAGCTGTAATAATTCCATTTATAATACTGGCAGGTACATTCACGTTTGTGGCAAATCGCCTGGGAGTGTTTTCGGGGAACGAAATGGCTGAAGTAATAGTTCCTTTTGGTGAACAATTACAGGTAATGTTGCAAGATGGAACTACAGTTCAATTGAATTCAGGTTCCCATTTGCAATATCCAAAATCATTCGGGCTTTTCAGTCGTAAGGTGAAACTAACGGGTGAAGCTTTTTTTTCGGTAGCCAAAGAGAACGGACGGCCTTTTGTAGTAAACCTGAATGAAATCAATGTAAAAGTAACCGGCACAAAATTTAATGTAAAAGCCTATCCCGACGACCGTAGGATTACCGTTGCCCTAGAGGAGGGAAGTGTGAATATTGCTGACAAAAGCAATCATGTCTATTCGTTGAAGGTAGGACAGAATGCAGATTATGACAGGGATTCCGGCATTTGTACCGTAAGTGCTGCAGAAGATATGACCGTGAATACTGCCTGGCTTACAAAAAGCCTGAACTTTTACCGTACTCCCCTCAAAGACATCTTAAGAACACTTGAACGACAATACGAAGTGCAGTTTGTAGTGAATGATTCATCTCTTTTGAATTATAAATTCAGTATTTCTACCAGCAAGGTAAATGCCGGGGAAATTTTGTTGGATCTTGAAAAGGTTTCGAAAATCAGATTCAGGTCTTTAGGCAACAATAATTATGAATTAACAACGCTAAAATAGAAATCTTTTTTTATTATTTAGTTACTGTTATAACCTATTGATTATACTGTATTTAATGCAAGTATCTTCAACAGGTTATTTTTTTTATAAAACAACTCATACCTTTTTTGGCATGATGTGTTTATTAGAATACAAAAAGAGAAAACAATCTTAAAGCAAGAAATGCATGAAAATATCAGGATTTATTTCAAGAACTATTTTACTGTCCTTTTTTCTATCGGTATTTACAATCCATATAGCCGCACAAAAAGTTACACTTTCGTTTCAGAATGTTCCTTTCGAGAAAGTGTTGAATTCCATTAAACAGCAAACCGCTTTATCACTTGTGTTTAGCGAGCAATTAGTAGATGTTAACCGTAGGGTAAGCATTAACGTTAATTCCGTACAGGTTGAAGATGCTTTAAAACAATTGTTGACTGGAACAAATGTTGGTTTTGAAATCAAAAATAACAAATTATACCTGGTAGAGAAAACTACTAAAGAGAAGTCTGATTCTAAATCCAATCAAAAAAGAATTACCGGTTTGGTAACCGACTCTAAAGGCGAGCCAATAATAGGAGCCTCCTTATTTCTTAAAGGGTCGAATACCGGAACAATTACTGATATCGATGGTTTATTCTTACTGGAAGTTCCGGAACAATCGCAGGTTACAATTTCTTATATTGGATTTAAAAAGACTATTTTAAAAGTAGGTACAGCCTATAACTACAGGATTGCACTTGAAAATGATTCCAAAGCACTTGATGAAATAGTGGTTGTTGGTTTTGGTACACAAAAAAAAGTAAATTTGACAGGTGCTGTCTCAACAATCACAGCCAGGGATTTGAATAATCGTCCTGTTATTTCGGCTGCAAATGCATTACAAGGAGCTGATCCATCAGTTAATATCAAATTCGGAACAGGATCACCCGAATCAAATTATTCGATTGATATCCGAGGAGCCATTTCGGTAAATTCAGGGTCACCGCTAATCCTGGCCGATGGAATAGAAGTCAGCCTAAAACAAATCAATCCAAATGACATTGAATCAGTTTCTATCCTGAAAGATGCTTCAGCAGCATCTATTTACGGAGCAAAGGCCTCTGCTGGTGTGGTTTTGATCACTACAAAGAAAGGAAAGTCAGGTAAAGCAAAGATTAATTATTCAGGGCGTTACGGTTTATCCCAAAATACAACTTCAACCGACTTTATCACTACCGGTTATGATCATGTGGTACTAACAAACAGGTTTTACAACGCCTACAATGGAGTCGATATGTTACTTTATCCGGAAGCGAACGGAGAACTTCAAAAATTGTTGGATCGCCGTAATGATAAGACAGAACAACCCGGACGTCCGTGGGTGGAAGTAGGTCCGGACGGGAAATACTATTATTATGCCAACTTCGACTGGTATGGCTACTATTATAATCGAACACGTTCACAGCAGGAACATAATATTTCAATTACAGGGGGAGATGACAAGTTTAATTATTATGTCAGCGGCCGCTATTTGAATCAGAAAGGTATTTTCAGAATCTTTGGAGATACGTATGAGGATTACTCTTTTCGTGCAAAAACGAGTGCTAAGGTTACTCCCTGGTTACGTTATTCCAATAATATCAACATGGATAAATCGGAAATGAAATATCCCGGACGACCCGAGTACGAACAAACAATATCATCACTTCAGGCAAATACATCCGCATCATTCATGCCGGTGAATCCTGACGGGTCTATTGTTCAGTACACGAATCAACTGTATGCCAATTCTCCCTTAGGAACAGGTTACTCAGGTTCGTTGACCGCAAATAATACGTTCAATTCAAAAAGTATCAGGAATATTATCATCAGCAATCAGTTTGATCTGGACATAACAAAAGACCTGACCCTTACCGCATCATACGGGTACAGAATGAGGGATCCTATCAATAGATACAGGAATAATACTTTTCAATATTCGCGGGCGTTGGGTGTATTGGGAACATTTACTTCAGGTGCTGTAGAAAACGCTTATACAGAAAACAGATACTCGGAGACCGGAAGTAATACAGACATCTATGCTACCTATCAACATACCTGGAATAACAAACATCATTTTACCGCTGTCGCCGGCAGTCAGTATACAGACTACCGGTACACAACTATGCAAGGTAAACAAACGATTCTCTCGAATGAGGATCTTGCCACTTTCGCGGTTGGTACAGGTGTTATTACCTTACAACAAAACATAAGTACGCTTCGTACACTGGGATTTTTCGGACGTGTTAACTACGATTACGAAAGTAAATACTTATTGGAAGTAAGTTCCAGGGGTGATGGATCATCCCGTTTTAAAGAGGGCAGCCGTTGGGCATATTTTCCCTCGGTTTCTACAGGATGGCGTGTAAGCGAAGAAAAATTCTTTGAACCACTGAAAAATGTATGGGACAATATGAAGTTCCGCTTCTCCACAGGGAGTCTGGGTAATCAACAAATGAGTAGTTATTATCCGTATATTGATCAAATTAGCATTGATAATCCGATGAGCTATACATTTGATGATATCAATATAGCTAAAAGAGCATCTGTAACAGCCCCGATTTCTTCCAATCTGACATGGGAAACTGTCACTACATATAACCTTGGATCGGATATGTCATTCCTGGGTAACCGGCTGAATGTTTCTGCTGACCTGTATACTCGCGATACAAAAAATATGTTGACTACATCCATTACCCTTCCCAATGTTTATGGAACTTCCACTCCAAAAGAAAATTGCGCTAACTTAAGCACCAAAGGATATGAAATTTATGTAAAATGGAATGACCGTTTCAAGCTGGCAGGCAAGCCATTCAGCTATGGCATTTCAGCCACGCTGGGCGATTATTTGACAAAGATCACCAAATATAACAACCCCGATAAGATTTTGTCAGATTATTACGTAGGGCAAACACTCGGTGAGATATGGGGCTATCATGTATCGGGACTTTTCAAAACAGATGACGAAGCGGCAGCCTATCAGTCAACGATAGATGACAGAGCTGTTAACCAACGTGTCTATAGCAGCAAGGGGGTAAATGCAAACTACCTGCGTGCAGGAGATGTACGATTTGAAGATCTGGATAATAACAACATTATTTCGCAAGGTTCCGGTTCGGTCAACGACCCCGGCGACAAAAGGATTATTGGCAATTCCCTGCCGAGGTATTCGTATTCGTTTCGGATGGATGTATCATGGAATAAATTTGATATTTCAGCATTCTTCCAGGGTGTAGGCAAACAGGACTGGTACCCGGCAAGCGGCCAATCTGCCTACGATTTTTGGGGCCCGTATGCATACCCGACTACATCATTCATTCAAAAAGATTTCGAAAAGAATTGCTGGACCGAAGAAAACCCGAATGCATATTTTCCACGCCAGCGCGGATATCAGGCTTATGGGGGCGGAGCACTTGGTGAAACGAACGACCGGTATTTACAGAATGCTGCCTATTTACGGTTTAAGAATCTGACTATCGGGTATACTGTTCCTGCATATAAGAATTATTTTCAGCAAATACGCATATCCCTTTCGGGGGAGAATCTCTTCTATTGGTCGCCTCTCAAAAAATACAACCAAACCATAGATCCTGAGCTGGCCCTAACCTCAAGTACGTATAATTCGAATAGCGGTGTCGGATATTCTTACTCAAAAACATTTTCAGTTAATCTTGAAGTAACGTTTTAAATAAAATAGAAATGAAAAGAAGAACAATCAATATAATTGCACTAGTCAGTTTCTGCTTCTTAGGATTATTTTGTACAGGTTGTGATTTAACCCTTACTCCGGAGGATTCAATAACACCAGAGGCTTATTTTAAGACAGAATCTGATTTGCAACTCTGGACCAACCAGTTCTATACACTATTGGATGAAGCAGATGTCGCAGTTGGACAAAACGCAGACGACATCGTGGACCGCAACTTTCAGGATGTCATAGCAGGCACCCGTTCAGCAGCAACAGAAAGCGGATGGTCGTGGGGACAATTACGTGCCATCAATTACTATCTGCAACACTCAAAAAACTGTACCGATGAGAATGTACGCAAACAATATGATGGAGTTGCCTATTTCTTCCGCGCTTACTTTTATTTCGTAAAGGTAAGACGTTACGGTGATGTGCCCTGGTATGACCAGGTGCTTGGTTCGAAAGATGACGAGTTGCTCAAAAAGGCCCGTGACGATCGTGGATTCGTTATGGATAAAGTGATGGCAGATTTTGATCAAGCCATTGAATTACTTTCACAGACAAAAAATGCATCAAGGGTTACCAAATGGACTGCACTTGCTTTCAAATCGAGAGCTGCATTGTATGAAGGGACTTACCGTAAATATCACGGAATGCAGGATGGCGACAACTATCTGCAACAGGCAGCAATTGCCGCAAATCAGTTTATCACCACCAGCGGGTATACGTTATACAACGAAGGAAGTGAACCTTACCGGGATCTTTTCTGTAATGATGTCGCCAAATCGACAGAAGTGGTGCTGGCCCGCATCTATAATTTCCCGACATTGAATATCCCGAACAACATACAATTCAATATTCTTAACGACCGGCAGGGATTTACCCACCGTTTCATGAATCATTACCTGATGGCTGATGGATCACGGTTTACCGATAAAACGGGCTATCAGACCATGCTTTATACCGATGAAGTAAAACTGCGTGACTCCCGTATGGCGCAAACCGTCCTCTGTCCTGGCTATATACAGAAAGGCAGCATATCAGCAACCCGTAATATGCTTTTATCCTCAACAGGGTACCAGCCTGTTAAATATGTGGCAACAGTGGATCAGAATGGCTCCGGGAAAGGGACTTCAGACTTTCCTTTGATGCGTGCCGCAGAGGTATATCTCACGTATGCAGAAGCAAAAGCTGAGCTTGCCACCCTTACTCAAAGCGACCTTGATTTGTCTGTCAATAAAATACGTACCAGGGCAAAGATGCCTGTTTTGAGCATGGCAACTGCCAATGCCAATCCAGACAACTTCCTGAAAACCTGTTATCCGAATGTTACGCTAAGCGATAATACGGGAGTGATCCTTGAAATACGCCGTGAACGTACCATTGAACTCGTCATGGAGGGTATACGCCAATGGGATATGTTCAGATGGAAAGAGGGCACGCAAATGGTGAATTCCCCGAATCCATATTATGGTTGTTACATCCCGGGCGTTGGCCTGTACGATATGGATGGAGACGGTGCCAATGACCTGGAAATTTATGCCGCCGCACCCGCAAGCAGCCTGGCAACCCGATTGTTGATAGGTACTGACATCGTACTTTCAAACGGAACATCCGGTTACATCATTGCATTTCCTACCATCGTATGTACCTGGACCGAAAACAGGGATTATTTATGGCCCATTCCAGCCGATCAGCGTGTGCTCACAGGCGGAGTGCTGACCCAAAATCCCGGTTGGACGGATAGTACTAATTTTTAAGTAAACGACATAGTTATGAATAAGCTTATCAGATTTTCACTTATTTTGCTTCTCTCATGCTTGGTATTTGCATGTGAGAAGGACTCTCCCACCCTGGAGGTTGCTCAGGTACAATTAAATTATACCTTCGAAGAAATCGGAGGCACCAAATTCGCATCAATAAAATCAGACCGGGAATTTACGGCAATCTCAGATCAAACGTGGTGTACCACCGAGATCTATTCCGGAGGCAGGAATAATAATCTAAGGATATCCACCGATAAAAATGGAAATGCGGAAATACGCACTGCTGTTATTACTGTCGCTTCGGAAGGATTGCCGGCTATTCAGATTACGGTAGTTCAAAACGCAGCCACCCCTTTTATTTCAGTAACCGAAAAAACGGTAGTTTTAGCAAACATCCAGGAATTTACGCTGGAAATTTCGGCCAATACACTTTTCACTTACGAACTTCCCAGTTGGATACAACCCAAAGTTGGTAATACTCCTGCTCCCGGAAAAGGGATCTATTCTTTTATTGCTGAAACACTGGCATCCGGAGAACGACAAGGTAGTATTATTATCAAGGCAGTGGGTATGGATGTTCTGATAAGTCCGGTCACTATACCGGTAACACAAACCAATGAAATACTTCCTCTCATCGATGAACATTTCGATTGGGCCACCAGCTCAAGTACGGATATTTTCACTTCGACCAATGAGGTGCGCATGGATAACTGGCCGGCTGAAGGAAAAGTATGGACCAGTTCAACACCGGCTGTATATGACATCTGGACACGAAAAGGGTATCTGAAATTCTGCCGTGGCAATACAGGTGCCGACTTAGTTTCTCCTATGCTGACAGACATCGTGGGGACGAGGGATGTGGACGTCGCATTTAAAGCTTGCGGCTACCTTACAACAACCGTTAAAGACAAATATCATGAATTTAATATCTCCGTAATCGGTGGAGGAACTCCATCCATTACGCATTTTTCAATCGACAATTATCCCGATTCGCAAGCTCATGAACATGGCACAGGTTGGCTATGGCAGGATGATCCGGCTGCAGCATATTCATTTACGATAACCGGAGCAACCTCAACTACACAAATAGTATTTTTGGCAGGGCCCAAACTGGGTACTCTCGATGGAAACAGCAGGATGGGATTGGATGATATCAAAGTGGTTTTAAAATAATGTTACTAAAATAATCAACAATGAAAAAAATAATCATATCCTCCCTGGTAATGGTAATGGCGATTGCAGGTAAAGGACAGAAAATTTCCAACGAAGCTAAATCAACAATGCATTTATTCAGGGAAACATCTCCTTTTTCATTGAACGATGAAAGAATATCGCTACTAAAAAAAATTCAGACTTATTCTGATAGTTTGTCTTACCTGACTTTTAATAAATACCTGAAAAGTCCGGAACAAACTTCAGTCAGCATGGAAAATGCCTTTCCTATTTTATACTGTTACCGGAATGCATTTGACTGCATTATTGATGAAGTCAAAAATACAAAAGTAGAAAAAGGGACAGTTGTTATCTGGATGCTTTATAACATGGGCATTGTGGTTAAAACCACTTCCGGCTGTTTTGGCATAGACATCAACCACCGTTGGGCGGAGAAATTCGAACCTTATCTGGATTTTCTCTGTGTAACTCATAATCACGAAGACCATAAGAGCATTGAGCTGATGCAAGCCATGAACAGGAAAGGCAAACCCGTATTGTCCAATTTCTTCAAAGAGGATAATAAATACTATTCGACAACACCGGCAAATTACAAAATCGGTAAGTTTTCAATTCGTACCGACATGACCGATCATAATGCAAAGCTATTGAATTTTATTTCTGTTTTCCGTATCGATTGTGGCAAAGACGCCGGTAATTTTTCCATCCTTCATTGCGGAGACTCAAATTTCAATCCAATGCAGTTTACCCATGTGCAGGGATTGGTTAACCTGGCAATCCTTAGATTTGGAGCGAAAGAGGAAAACAACATCCTGGGCACAGGAGACGGGTTGGTAAAACCTGACTATGCAGTTTTATCCCACATTATAGAATTAAGACATCGTATCAATGAATCACCTCACCGTGCATCCATCAACCAAACATTGGATCGTATCCCTCAAATGAAATATGAACATACAATCCTGCCATTCTGGGGCGAAAAACTAATCTGGAAAAACGGTAAATTATATAAATGAAACTGAATAAAGAATCAAAAGATAGAAATCTATTTTTTTCTTTCTTTCTATAATAAGTATTTTCGTATGAGAAAAAAATATATATTCATTCTTCTTTGGTCTGTACTGATCCTGGCAAGTGCCTGTAAAGGAGACGATCAATCATTTTTGAAAATTGATAAGGCCAGGTTAACTCAGAGTTTTAATGTCTTGGGTGGATCGGTATCTGTACCTGTAAACAGCAATAATTCGTTTAATGCAGTTTCATCGGGCGCATGGTGTACTGTTAATATTATTGGTCAATCTATCAAAATTTCCGTGGCAGAGCTTAGAACCGAAGAAAGCAGGACTGCTGAAATTTCGCTAACTTCCAAAGACTGCGCACCGGTGAACATTACTGTAACACAGCAAGCACTTTCGGTAAAAGAATCTGCATCTTCTATTTTGATAGGAAATGTAAATGCTGAATTCAGCGTGGAAATCACTTCCAGTGTCCCGCTAACTTTTGAACTTCCTCAATGGATTCATGAAAAGCCGGGTAATTCATGGTCCTGGGGGACTAATGTCTATTCTTTTACGGCCGATTCGTATGTGGGAGTTGAAATGTTGCGGAAAGAATATCTCATAATTAAAGCAGGCAATAAGAATACTGATTCAATATCGGTAGAACAAACCCGCTTTACAAACGAAGCCATTTTGAACTTATATCAACTTTGGACAACATCCCCGTTGTCGGTCGATACATCAAGACGGAATCTTTTACAAAAAATGCAGGAGTATGCCGACCAGTTGTCACCGGCTACCTTTCAGGAATACCTGATCAGTTCCGATCAAACATCAATAGACATGGAAAAATCGAATCCTGTTTTATCTTGTTACCGGTATGCTTTCGATCATGCATTGGAAGGGGTAAAAAATGAAAAAGTGGAAAATGGTACGGTTGCCGTATGGTTATTTTACAACATGGGGTTTGTAGTAAAAACACCTACCGGTTGTTTTGGCGTGGATATAAATCATCGTTGGGCTGCAAAACTTGCTCCTTATCTGGATTTTCTATGCGTTACACATGACCATGCAGATCATAAAAGCGTAGAACTGATGCAGGCTATGTATGCTGCGGGTAAACCTGTACTATCCAATTTCTTTACAGCAAGCAATATGTATTATTCAAAAAGCCCTGCAAACTATACAATAGGTAAATTCTCTATCCGCACAGCTATTACCGACCATGACACGGAGTTGCTGAATTTCATTTCAGTTTTCCGTATTGATTGCGGGGATGATTCAGGGAATTTTTCAATTCTTCATTGTGGTGATTCTTCTTTTGATCCGAAACAATTCACCAATGTACAGGGAGGTACAGTAAGCCTTTCGATACTACGAAACGGTTCAAAGGTGGAAAATAATATCATTGGTACAGGAGCCGGAAAAATGACACCTACCTATGCATTCTTATCGCATATTATTGAGTTAAGACATCAAATCGGTGTTTCTCCGATACGTTTTGAGGTCATCGGAACGTTGGGGCACACGTCACAAATCAACTGCAAAAACACTTCCATGCCATTCTGGGGAGAAAAATTGATCTGGAAAGATGGGAAATTCAATTGATTATCACAGCATCGCTTGTTAGCTTACTATTTATAAATATTCAAATCATCATCTAATTCAACATTTCTTATGAAAACAAAAATTACATTCCTGACAACATTCTTGTTAGTTGTCACAACAGCATTGTTTGCACAAACAACGTACACCGTATCTTCGGCAGCCGACACTGGAGCGGGAACACTGCGTCAGTTAATAATCGATGCCACACCGGAAGACAGCATTGTCATCCCCGCAGGGTATACTATCATACTGCAAAGTGAAATCGCCATTGCCAAGAACCTGAAAATAAACGGACAGGAATCAACAGTAAAAGTTACGGAACCGGGTATATCTACATGGCGTATTTTCAATATTGGGAATACTACTGCTTCTTTCATAGTAACATTGAAAGGTTTAAATCTACAGGGTGGAGATGTAACAACTAAATCTCCTGCTTATGGTGGTGCCATTTACGTTGCCCAAAACCTGAATCTTACTTTGAGAAACTGTACGGTAACTAATGGAAAAGGAACATACGGCGGAGGATTATTTGTTAATGTTTTAACAGGAATGACCGTTTTACTTGATGGTTGTATTTTCAGTAATAATACTGCAAGTACGAGCAATGGTGGCGGAGCTGCTTTTAAAGGGACAGCGATCGTAAGAAATTGCATCTTTGAAAACAACAAAAGTGGTGGAGGAGGCTCTGCTTTTATCGTCTACAATCAGGCAACCATTTCTAATAGTATTTTCAAAGGAAATGAAGCATCAGGAACTTATGGGGCTGCAGTGTCAAATAACAATACAGTCGCCGGAAACACAACAATTTTAAATAACTGTTCTTTCATATCCAATAAATCAACAGGAGCAAACAGTACGGGAGCCTTTGTCAATGTAAATAATAAAAATCATGTAGCTAACATGACAAATTGCACTTTTTATAATAACAGCGGTACTGTATCAGGTGCAATATGGAACAGGGTGGGTTATCTTACCATGGTCAACTGTACGTTGTCAGGAAACTCGGCTTCTACTGCTGGCGGAGGTGCTCTGTCATATTTGCATACTACAGTTCCCACCGGTGGAAATCATGACAGATTCTCACAAATGGTTCTGGTAAACAACATATTTGCATACAATTATAATTCAGCAGGCAAAATGGATATTGCCCCTTATGTTGGAGCAAGTGAAACAACAGCAGATGCAGGAACAGGAGCTACCGGACCAAAAAATATCGTTTCAGCACAAAGCGGAACACTCATTAATTTAAGCACACCTGTCACTTTTACTTATGGAGTTGATCCGATTAATGATTCTCCTTTATTTATAAGTTACGCCAATAATGTAAACAGCCTTAAAATTCCGGTGTTAGACATTACTAACAATATTATTCCTTTGATGCCTACAAGTATCGCCATCGGTGGAGGCATTGCAAGTTATGGAGATCCTGAATTGGTTCCAGGACTGGATCAACGTGGAAAAGTACGTAATAATCCTCCTTCAGTTGGTTCTTATGAATTTACAGCCAGTGACGTAACTAATTCTAATGTATCTGTTACTAAAAAATCAGGGTCGATCATCTGTCAGAATCCTGCTACCGGACAATTGAATTTCATCAGCGGAGAACAAATTAATCGGGTCGATATTATTGATCTGACTGGGAAGACTATTCTTTCCAAAACAAGCCCTGCTTCAGGCATTTCATTGGCAAATATCCATTACGGCATTTACATTGTCCGTTTCGAAACTGCAAAGGGAACCTCTAATGAAAAATTAATATTAAAATAAAGATTATGAACTGTAATCGAATAATGAGTTTGCAAAATCTATCAATCAGCTTTTTGATTTTATTTTCATCTACTCCTTTTTTCGCACAAAAAAACGTAGTCAAAGATCCGTTTTTAAAAGAAACTTATTCTGTCAATGTGACGAGCGTTACCGACAAATGGATACATGTCCTGAACCCGGATATTGTAAACGGAGAAATCAAACGGGTGAAACAATACGGTTTTGCTGACAGTATCCTCTATTGCAAGGCAAGTTATAAAACAACTTCGTCGTCCAACCGGAGCAGTTGTTATATAACCCAACGTATGACAGGATTGGTAAATAAAAAATACAGGGTCAGCTTTTGGCTGAATATTGCTTCAAAGGGTGCGTATCTTACTTCGGAAGTCATGCATTATAACGAATCAATGGCAAGTGAAACCGGAACACATGCAGGAACATTAATATTGCAAACAAACTCCACTTCGACGGCTAATTATATGGTTCCCGACAACTGGACGCATTGCACTTACGATATAGATCTGACCGGTGTGATCGATTTAAAGCGACTTCAAACAGTCCGTTTTTCATTTTTTCCTAATTGCAACACTGCTACTACTCAAGCACGCGAATGCCATTATTTTATTTCTGAACCAAAAATATATGAAATTACCGATAATCAGAAAGAATATATTACTGATAGCGGATTTGACAGTTGGAATATCACCGGATGGCCAGTCACTGCAAACTACTGGAATATCAATCAAGGAAACACAGACTGGATCAAACGTGCTCCGGGACACAGGGATGCTGATTTTGGTTTTGCTGTAAATACCCTTTCTGACAACGATGGTTCATTTATTGAAACTGCAACGGAAGCGGTCAAAATTCCTTCTTCGGCTATAAAATTAAGTTTTTACGCCCGTGCGGAAAATGCAAATGCTGAAATAGGCGTAAGCATGAAGAAACTTGCAGGGAATAAAACGATTCAACTTACAGACGAATGGAAACGTTATGAAGTAACTTTTGATTATAGCCCTGCCAATGAAACTTTTCCATTGAACGACGCCATGCAGTTCCGGTTCCTCAAAGCCAACCGATATTTTATAGATGAATGTTGGATTGAAGAAACAGTTGCAGAAAGTACGGGAATAACCCTTATTCCGGTTTCAAATTTCCGGTTATATCAGGAGTCCTCAAAAATCATTGTTGAAGGAAGTGCCGGATACCTGCAGATATTCAACATCACAGGAAACAATTTGTATTCGAATCCGAAATACGATAGCGGAAAAACAGAGGTAAATATTCATATTCCCGGTGTATATTTTGTTAACCTCACCTGTAAGAATATAAAAACACCGGTACAAAAAATAATTGTGAAATAAATAGTATATGAAAAATAACCTGCTAAAACAGTTTTTTTTATGTGTCCTTATATTATCCGCCTCAAACACAGTTTTTGCCCAATATACCTTGACAGATATTAATCATATCATCGGTTACGGACAATCCCTATCTCTGGGTTCGGTCGACACTTGCATTGTTACCACCAGCCAAAAATACAACAGTCTGATGTTCAGCAAAGAACTCAGGACATACGATTATGCTACCGGCGATTTCAGTACAGTAACTTTTGTCCCTTTAATTGAAAAGACCTGGTTAAATCGGCTAAACTATGCAGAATCTCCGTACAGTGGCATGTCTGAAATGTTGATTGAAAGCCTGAATAAAGATGGGAAGTTCAATCAGGCAACTAATACTTTCTTCTTTCATGCTGCCGGTAAAGGAGGCACATCAATAACCGGTCTAAACAAAGGCACTGCCACCACCAGCACTTTCGATTATTTAGAACGGGGAGTGTACCGGGCGAAAGCATTAGCCACGGCGCAGGGGAAAAATTATAAAGTTCCTTGTTTTACATGGATTCATGGCGAACAGGATTTGACGACATTTATGCCTCCCGCCCAATATGTTTCCTTGCTGAAGAATTTACAGCAAGATATTGAAACAGTTGCTAAAACAGCAAGCGGACAAACCGAACCGGTTCCATGCGTACTGTCTCAGACGGCTTCTTTTAACCGGTATCATATACTGAGAAACGATACTTATCTGGACAGCTTGCCGAATTACAAAATATCGGATGCGGTATATCATCTGGCATTGGAACAGCCTGCAAAGTTTATTTTTGCTACAACCATGTATCCATTCATTTATGGTCAGGATAATGTACACCTCACTGCAGAATCGTCGAAGCTGGTTGGTGCCTATTTCGGCTATGCTATAAAAAAAGCGGTAGTTGACGGAGAAACGATGCTGCCCGTTCATCCGGTTCAATATACAGCATCGGGGAACGAACTGACTGTTAAATTCTTTGTCCCGGTGAAACCGTTGGTGTTGGACACAAAACAAGTTCGCTTTATCGACAATTTCGGATTTAATATTTATCACGGTGTGAATGAAATTGCCATCCAGAAAGTAGAATTAACAGGAGAGAACGAAATTAAATTTACCTGTTCGCAAGCCATTCAATCCGGAGATATACTCACTTATGCCATAAATGCCTATGGGAATCCTTTTTCAGGAGGATATACTACTGGAGCACTAAAAGGTTCTCGTGGTAATCTTCGTGACAGCAGGGGAGAAACCGTGACTTTTACCATCGGCCGTACGATTCATAAATTGCATAACTGGTGCCCTATTTTCAGCGAAAAAATCAACTTGTAATATCTTCATAAACCCCACTATTCGATGTCTTGTTCGTCATTCACTTTTCAGATGAAAATATCATGTTGAAAAAAATCCTGTCGTTCTATAAAATATCCGCTCCTTCCGAACCCTATCAGGGAGACGAACAGTCTCAACAAAAACACTATAACCGTTTACGTTGGTCCAGTTTCCTGTCAGGGACAATAGGGTATAGCCTGTATTATGTCTGCCGTACCAGTTTGAATGTGGTTAAAAAGCCCATTATGGATAGCGGGATTCTGGATGCACATCAATTAGGCATTATAGGTTCCGCCTTGCTTTTTTCGTATGCTATCGGGAAATTTGTCAATAGTTTCATGGCCGATCATTCCAATATTAAGCGATTTATGGCAACCGGCTTAATCGTTTCTGCGATTGCAAACATTAGCATCGGAATATTAGGCATTACACATTCCGGCATATTGCCAATCAGTTCCTTTTTGTTTTTTGTCCTCTTTGCTGTGATGTGGGGTGTAAATGGATGGTCTCAGTCGATGGGAGCAGCTCCGGCGATTATTGCCCTTTCACGTTGGTTTCCATTGAAAGAACGCGGTACATTTTATGGATTTTTCAGTGCCAGTCATAACCTGGGAGAATTTTTATCTTTTATTTTTGTTGGAACAGTGGTCAGTATTGTCGGTTGGCAATGGGGATTTGTCAGTTCCTCCTTTGCCGGGATCTTAGGTGTGGTAGTTATCGTCCTTTTCCTGCATGATACTCCTGAAAGCAAAGGTCTGCCACCCGCTGAAATCTTATTCAAAGAAATAAAAGAGACCGGGAGAACAGAGAAGAAATCCATATCGAAAACACAATTATCGGTGTTGTCTAATCCTTATGTATGGATACTGGCATTATCCAGTTCTTTTATGTATGTAAGCCGATATGCAATAAATAGTTGGGGCGTATTATTCCTGCAGGAGTCTAAAGGGTTCTCATTGACTACAGCAACAGGGATTATCTCTATCAATGCTTTGTTAGGAGTAATCGGCACCGTGTTTTCAGGTTGGTTTTCCGACAAGTTGTTCAATGGGAAGCGAAATATGATGGCGCTTATATTCGGGGTATTGAATACCATCTCTTTATGCCTCTTTATTTATGGAGGGAACAGTATGTTCATTAATATCCTGAGCATGGTTCTGTTTGGTCTTGCCATGGGGATATTGATATGTTTCCTTGGTGGATTGATGGCTGTTGATATAGTCCCCCGGAATGCAAGTGGTGCCGCGTTAGGGATTGTAGGAATTTTCAGTTACATGGGAGCCGGCATACAGGATATTCTGAGCGGCTATCTGATAGAATCCAATAAAGTAACAGTTAATGGAGTCGTTGTCTATTCTTTCGATAAGGCTGCCTTATGTTGGATTGGAGCGTCTGTATTGTCTTTTGTCCTGGCTTTGTTTGTCTGGAAAGCAAAAAGAGAAGAATCTTAACCCAATCGAAAAAACTCATCCAAGTTACATATAATTAATCTCCCCGTAGCAAGCTGACGGGGAGATTGATTATATGTAACTTTATACAAACTAAAAGAAATTTGGACCAACCCCAAAATAAACTAGTATAACCAAATAAGGATACAATTTTGAATAATATTGGAGTGTTTTATTTAATTATTGCTTTATCAAGAACAAGATAAACATATCAATTTATTTGAGTTTTGTTTAAATGCTTATTTTTTTCTATTTTTGCAGGAGAAGTATTTCAATTCAAATCTGTTCTTACCAATAAACTTACCAAACCACAATTTGAAAGGATAAATATTGTTTGATTTATAATAATTTAATCGTAGTCTAGCCGGGAATCGAACCCGGATCTAGTGTTTAGGAAACACTTGTTCTATCCATTGAACTACTGGACCATTTTTTGGTGGTGCAAAAATACGTCTTTTAAAGGACATATACAA
>Ga0302215_10001266_pt1 | contig 18245 bp, 7 predicted proteins | sample II_Fen_N3_1_FD_194580 | JGI IMG/M metagenome (GOLD analysis project Ga0302215, IMG submission 194580) | Peat permafrost microbial communities from Stordalen Mire near Abisko, Sweden - II_Fen_N3_1 | ecosystem: Environmental > Terrestrial > Soil > Wetlands > Permafrost | place: Sweden: Abisko...
TTATTTAATTTCATCCATTAACAAAATGACAATTGGAATTTATTCCGATGTTCCCAATGTGCCAGAAAACAGAACTTCATTGGCCGTTTATCCATGTCCGGCTACCGACCACATTCAACTTAAAAATGCACCTGACAGCGAACTGAACATTCGTATTTTTAGTATGGATGGAAAAGTATTGATAACAACAAAAATAGTTGGCTCACAAGCCATAAATATTAACTCACTTAGCCGCGGACTTTATTTAATGAAGGTAGATAATGACATTTTAAAATTTGTGAAACAATGAAAAAGACATTCATTCTTAGTCTAGCCATTTTCAGTTTAGCAAATTTGTTTGCACAAAACAGGGTTTATGTTCACAAAACTGCCGGCTCATTATTGGGCTACAAAGTTTCGGATATTGATAGTCTGAAGTTCACCAGCACCAACACCAAATTATCGGTTTACAAAACAGATAGTACCGTCACTAACATGTTGGTTTCAAATATCGACAGTATTAAATTTGCGACTGAAACGGCTGTATCCTATTCCGCACCCACTTACGCCGACGATTATTCTTCTATTTCCAGTTATTCCAATCGCTTAAGATGGAATTTAGGCAATGTACATGATCCTTCAGTAGTTAAATGCGGCGATACCTGGTACATGTATGGAACGGATGCTTCGTACGGAAATGCGCTTAATGGCTATGGTCATTATCCATACAAAACCTCTAAAGATTTAGTTACCTGGTATTACAGTGGAAGTGCCATGAGCCAAACTCCACCCACTTGGGTAAAAGATTCGCTGAATGCTATCCGTGCCCGCATGGGATTGGCAGCCATTGCCAGTCCAAATTATGGTTATTGGGCTCCGTGTGTACGCAAAGTCGGCAACAAATACCGCATGTACTACAGCATTATCATCGATAATTACATTGGCAATGGATTGGCAAATACAACCGCCAACTTCGACAATACCTGGACCGAACGGGCTTTTATTGGCATGATGGAAAGTACAGATCTGGCTACTAATATATGGGTTGACAAAGGATACGTGATTAGTTCTATTTCCGACAAAACAAGCTATGCCCGCGCAAGCACTTCCGACTGGAGCGCCTATTTTAAGTGGAATGCCATTGACCCTACTTATATTGTTACTCCCCAAGGCAACCATTGGCTAATATATGGTTCGTGGCACAGTGGAATTCCGGCTGTACAGGTGGATTCCGTTACCGGGAAGCCAACCCAGCTAAAAGTACTGGCCGACTATGGAACACGCGTTGCGCGCCGTGTAAATAGCGATTCCAATCGTTGGCAAGGACAAGAAGGACCGGAAATAATGTACAATCCTAAAACAGGTTATTATTACCTCTTTCTGGCTTACGACGAGTTGTCGGTAAATTACAATACACGTGTATGCCGGTCGGTAAATCCAAACGGACCATTTTATGGTTATAATGGTGCCAATATAACTACCGGTGCCGATTGTTTTCCTATTATTACACATCCTTACAAATTCAACAATCACTCAGGTTGGGTAGGATTTTCACACTGTTGTGTGTTTCAGGATACAGACAGCGGTCAGTGGTATTATTGCTCACAAGCACGTTTACCCGCCAACACCAATGGCAATGCCTACAGTAATGCAATAATGATGGGGCATTTGCGCAAAATGCTTTGGACAGACGATGGTTGGCCTGTAGTATTGCCCGAACGATATGCTGCCGTTCCGCAAACCATTATTTGTGATAATGATTTGGTTGGTACTTGGGAGAATATCACACTAAACTATGTGGCCGGCGTTCAACAAACCTCCACTACTCTCACTTTAGCGGCAGATTATACAGCTACAGGTGCACTAGTAGGAGTTTGGTCTTATAATGCCACCACCAAAACGCTGACTATTGGGTCACAAAAACTAAAAGTGCAGCGTGAACTCGATTGGGAAGTTTCACCTCGTGTACCAACGATTGTATATACAGGATTAAACAGTGCCGGAAAATCATTGTGGGGTAAAAAAGTGAATTAGTTTTTTATGTGTTATTATAGTGCTCAGAAGCGAAAATGACAAAAGTCATTTTCGCTTCTTTTGCTTAAATTGTAAATTCTACACCCCTTATTTTCTTTTGTTGTAAGGTTGCGTTACGCTGATTATGTTACAACATCAATATTCTGAACACAAACTCCCAAACTTCAAAATACATCCACTATACGCATAAAAGCTATGGGTTGCTGTTGAAATCAGGGATACCAGTTTTTCTTATATGCTCCTTACCATCAGAATACAGCTTTCTATGACTTGTCGTATAATCATTTCTCTGCAAGGCTTAAGTAGTTGCAAAATGGAGCGATAGAATTTTGTCCACTTACTATAGTGTATTGTCCACTTTTTTGGGCGAAAACATCAAAAGAGTTCAGAATAATATAGCCTATCTTTGCTTTTGAGATTTTGACAGGTATGAAATGTGACGACATAGAACACGAAAATCCGGTTCAACTTCAGCTAAATCAATCAGATATTAATTATTTACCTTTAATTTATTATTGTATGAAAAAAACTTACTTTTTCTTATGCCTGCTCATCGCTTTTGGCATAAGTGTTCGGGTATCTGCTCAAACAGATCCCGGAACTGCAAATCTAAAGCACCAGTGGACTTTTGATGATGGCACAGCCAAAGACGTTGTGGGTACAGCCGACGGAACCTTGCAAGGTACTGCAACTATTGCCAGTAAAGCACTGGTTACTACAAACGGTGGTTATCTTTCTTTACCTGCTTCTGATATAGGAATCAACAGTTATCCCGAAGTTAGTGCCGAAGTTTGGTTTACGTCTGCATCGGGTGTAAATACCGGATATACTATGTTATCCTATTTTGGAAATACAACTGGTACTATCGGTACTGATTACTTTACTATTTCTGCAGCACGTGGCGATAATGTGAGCCGTACTACCCTTTCGTGTGGTGATACAAGTAGTCCATGGGCATCGGAAGATGGTGTAAATGGTACCGAGTATGATGATGGTAAATTGCACCACATGATAGCAACACTTACAGCTACCGGAATTACATTTTACATCGACGGTGTAAATGTGGGGACAAAAGCGTATGCCAGAACTCAAAACGTAATTTCTGCCATTAGCACTCAATTTGGCTATTTGGCCAAAGGGGGTTATACCGGAGATCCAACCTGGAGAGGATTAATTCATAAGTTCAGCCTATATAATAAAGCCTTATCAGATGCTGAAGTATTATTCTTATTTCAAAAAGGTGCCGAAGCTCAACCAGTAATTACAGCTACTGTTAGTTCGTTGGCGTTTGACAATAATTATCCGGCTGAGATATTCAATGTAAGTAGCGCTAACGTTTCGTCTGACATTACTATTACAGCACCAGCAGGTATCACTATACAGCCTAATAAAGTAACAGCCAATGAAAAAGATGTGCCAATTACTGCCATCTATACCGGAACTAATATCGTTGATGGCAATATTACACTTACAAGTGGTAGTACAGTAGTAAATATTCCTATTAAGACAGCTTCAGACCTTGCTTGTTACAATCCAATTTACCCTGAAACACTTACAACCAATCTTCTGGGAGATTTGAAGAGTTGTAGTACTATGGCCGGTTTCGGCGGCTGGGGAACAAGAAATGTATCAACCATTATTACTGACCCAAGCAATGTATATTGTGGTGCAGGAAGTATTTCGATTGGTAATGGAACAACAACTGGTTCAGGTTCTCTCGACGTAGCTATGGCTGGCATATTACAGCCAAACACTGTATATCGTGTAAAAGTAATGATTAAGACTATAGGAGGTACTTTCCACTTAGGTGTTGATGCTGCCCCTAATGTAGAAAAAGCAATTGATACCAATGGCGCATGGGCCCCACTTGAGTTTACATTTACTACCGGTGCAACTTTAGTTGCAAGTCCGGTAATGTATATAAACAACTATGCATGTACCGGCTTACTGGCTTATGTCGACAACTACGAGTTGTACATATCACAAGATCAAAGTATTGTACCTTCAAAAACAGCCCTGTCATTCGACCCTCAGAGCAGCAAAACATTGGATTTCACGGTGATTGCGTCTAACCTCAACGCTGATATCACATTGACTGCACCAGCCGGTATTACGTTGAGTAAAACCACCTTGCCTGCAACAGCCTCTGGTGACAGCGTTAAGGTTACTTATGATGGAACTACCGCTATCAATGGTAACATTGTATTGAAATGTGGATCGGTTCAGACAAATGTAAAAGTGGTTGCTCTTACAGCTTCAAATGTGACTTGTTTCACTCCATTGTATTCCGACAGAACTAATTTAGTAGCCGACCCTTATTTGAATGATATATCCGGCTTTGGTGGCTGGGGTGCTAAAACAGTAATTTATGATGTTGACTCTGTATACTGCGGAAGCCGTTGTGGTGCCGTAATTGGAAGTGGCTCATTAGATGTTACGCTTGGTGGCAAACTGATACCAAACTCTATTTATAAAGCCAGAGCAATGGTGAAAACAATTGGGAAATTCCAAATGGGAATTTATGGTCAGGGTAATGCAGAATTTACTGACAGCATTGTTACAAAAGGTGCATGGAAAGAATTCGTATTCGAATTTACAACTGGTGCTACACCTGCCGCAGCTGCCGGCTTATATTTCAACAATTGGGCTCTTAGCGGAACTCGTGGTTATATAGATAACTGGGAACTTTACCGTAAAGACACTGTCAGTGCTGTTGCCAATGTAAAAGACTTGTTTGAAAACATTTACGTTCAGAATGGAAAAATTGTTGCCGAGTTCGATATGAACCAATCTTCAGTAGCTCAGTTATCGGTTTATACTATTCAGGGTGCATTGGTTGCTGACGAGAAATTTACTGCTCTTGCCGGACGTAACCGCAAGGTGATTAATGCCACTCTTCCTACAGGTATGTATCTGGTAAAAATGACACAAGATGGAAAATACAGCTTTAGGAAGCTGATTAAATAAACAGATAAATTAATCTCTACCTAAGAGGCAGCCTTAAAATCAGGGCTGCCTCTTTTTGTGAAACTATTTTGATAAGTATATGATAAAGGAATATGAATAGGGGATAAAACTGTCCCGACAATTTGGGAACGGATTTGATAACCTTCTATCAAACTTACGTTACATCACGCACTATTTTCCGGAATATCGATCGTTTTACTCCTGATGTCGATCGGAATTTCCGGAATTCCGATCGCTTTTCGGGAAATTCTTATCGACATCCCCGGAATATCGATCGGAATACTCCGGATGTCGATCGATATTTCCGGTATTCTTATCGCTTTTCGGGGAATTCTTATCGACATCCCCGGGATGTCAATCGCTTTTTCCGGGATGATTGTTGGTTTCCTCTTTATTCTTATCGAAAAAGTAAGTAAATAAGAACTATTCCCCAGTTATCTGCAATAAGTTCTCATAATGAACAGCATTAATTCCATTGACTTGTTGGTATTTTTTATACATGCTATTTATCTCCCTTTAATACTCAAATGTCCACCTCCCAAAAGTGACATCTACACTATATTTGCAGGGTATAAATGAGCATTATTCCAACCTTTTATTACTGCCTTAATTGGGCTTTAAATAAAGGTGGATGACAACAAAATACAGAGTTTATTGTTTCTAATTGACCTTAGATATTGAAGTTTTGAGTAGCCTTTTTTTAGTGTAACTCAAAAAACAAGGCAGCATTTACTATATGAAAAATACACACTTATTTACAACGTATTTACGTTTGTCCTTCTTGACTCTGTTTTACAATGGAGTGCAGGCAAAAGAATCATATTACTACCCCGGAATTTCAGCTGTTGTAGACTTTTACACTCAACTGCTGTCACAGCTACAAGCAACATACCATTTCTCGACAACTTCAAAGCTATTTAAAGTATTATCTGTAAGTAATTTTACAGAGTCATCTACATGCCTTTCAACGTATACAAATTATAAATCATTGAGCAACTTTCATTATGGAAATAACTCATCTTTAAACAGACAGTAAAATGAAAAACTATTTTAAGGGAACAGTACAACAGTATATTAAACTGATGATTGGTTTAGTAGTTGGAAGCTTTTTGTTCGTTTCCTGTGTCGACAATAAAATGGAAAACTCTTCGCCGGAGTGGTTAGGTTCCAGCCTTTATGACTATATGAAAACAGATGGTCATTTTACAAACTACAGCAAGCTCGTTGAGGACTTAGGATACACCGAAGTGCTTAGCAAAACTGGTAGTAAGACTCTTTTTGTGACCAACGATTCAGCCTTTAATGAGTTCTACAAAAACAATGTGTGGGGTGTAAAAAGCTACGATCAGTTGACATTGTCTCAGAAAAAGTTGATTCTCAACTTCGGAATGATAGACAATGCTCTCTTGGTTGAAACAATGTCGAATTTTTATGATGGAACATTAGAAGAAGGAGCTGCTATGCGTCGTGAAACGGCAGTTTCCGTGTTGGACAGTTTGACATTCGACAATGGTTCTAAATTGCCGGATAGTCAATATTGGCAATATTATAAAACCAAAGGAATACATATACTAAGAGATAATACTCCCTGGACCACAGTGTATTTTACCCAGAAACAGTTGGATCAGGCTCAAATTACCAACGAGGATTTTAATATCATTTCCGGTTTTAGCAGATCCAGCAATGATGCTCATGTATTTGGCGTAAAAATTATCAAACGTGATATTACGTGTAAGAATGGTTATCTGAACATGCTTCAGAGCGTTCTCATTCCACCGGTGAATATGGCAGAACATGTGTCTACAAATCCTAAAATGACCATATTCTCTAAGCTAATGGAGCGTTTTTCGGCACCTTATTATGATGCAGGCAATACTGTTCTGTACAGACAATTACATCCTGAATTTAATGACTCGATTTTTGTAAAAAGATACTTCGCCAAATTAGGTGGAAAACTCAGCTATCCATCGGGCGCATCTATTGCTACCGATTTATTATTACCCTTCGATCCGGGTTGGAATAGTTATGTCAGATCCGGCTATTCACTGGAATCAGACATGGGAACTATGTTTGTACCCAATGATAATGCTATGAATACTTTCTTTAATTCGGGAGCAGGTGCTGTATTGAAAGATCGTTTTGGATCATGGGATAATATACCTACTGAAATTTTACCTTTGTTTCTGAAAAGACATATCAGGTCATCATTTATCGAATCGGTTCCAAGCAGATTTAGCAAAATGGTAGATGAAGACAACTCGGTATTACCGGTCACTAAAAGTGACATTGAAAAAACTTATATGGGCTCTAACGGGTTGGTTTATGAAACCAACAAAGTATATCCGCCCGATGACTACAACTCAGTTTATGGTCCGGTACTGTTAAGCGCAAACAATGCATCACCCGTAAATAAAACAAAAATTTGGAAATGGGCCATTGTTCAAAACGACTTCCGGTTGTATTTAAATTCGTTGGTAAGTAAGTACAGTTTCTTTGTACCTACCGACGAGTATTTCACAAAATACATTGACCCTATTGCCATAGGAAAAGATGTGCCAGCTGCCTTGAAATACTGGTACAATGATAAAACATCTGATGTAAGTGCAACCATTTATAAGTTCAACAAACTTACCGGTCAGGTGAGTGACTCTATTGGAGTAATTACGACATCAACTCCCATAACAACCGCATTCCTAAAAAACAGGTTACTCGATTTATTGAATATGCACATTGTGGTTGGTGGTGTTGAAACTGGTAGAGGCTATTATTTGACCAAGGGAAATGTGGCGCTGAAAGTGACTGGTAGTGGAACCAGCATGACTATTGAAGGTGGCGAAAATATCAGCCTGGGCGAGAAAGCAAATGTAAACAAAGTCTATAATCAATCCAATGGTTATACTTATTTCATCGACAAACCTATTCAGGCTCCATTATCATCGGTTTATAGTGTACTGAGTCAAACTCCCGAGTTTAGTGCGTTTTTCACACTACTGGCAGGTTTCCCGGCTACCAGTAGTTCGGTGATATTTGTCAATAAAGCAAATTATTATGGAATTGACTTCAATATCAAATTTTTCAATACGTTTAATTACACCGTTTATGTGCCTACAAATGATGCTATTAATAAAGCTATCACTGACGGACTGATCAGTCCATGGGATACACAAGGTGCAATCATAGGTATCAACCAGATGACTGACGCAACCGAAAAAGCAAATGCTATTTTAAACCTTGAACGCTTTATCAGGTATCACTTCCAGGATAATTCAGTATTTATTGACAGTCAGCCGGCAAATTACACTTATCAGTCGGCAACCATAAAATCGGACGATGTGGCAACTCATTTTGGAACATTTAAAAACAAGTATTATAAAATTGGAATCACCAGCAATGGAGGCGATTTAACGCTAACAACTGAATCAAATAACACAGCCAATGTGGTTACAAGCAATGGACTTTATAATATAATGACACGCGATTATGTGTTCAATGGCAAATTATCATCGTTCAAAAACCCTGATGGTACCGGAAGTGGAACTGAGTTTTCATCATCGTTAATTACGACTTCATCTACAGCCGTTATTCATCAGATAGACAAGGTGCTCACATTTAAATAATCGGACTAAAAAACGATTTTGTTTTACAAAATACAACTATAACTAAAAGGTAATATGTAAGTAAATCCGACAAAACCGGATCCAACACGGACATTAATCTTAAAATTATTTACGGATGAAATCAAATTTGATACTAACACTTCTTTTCTTTTTACAATTATTTCCAATTGCGGCGATAAGCCAAAAATCCGGAGCTGATTTTATTGTGCAAGGTACAATTAAATCGAAGCTGGAAGGTGAAATTATTGGGGTGAATGTAACCGAAATAGACCAGAATAACAGGGTAGTTGGTGGTACAATTACTGATATCAATGGTCATTATGTGCTGAAAGTAAAAAATCCGGCCAACCGGATTTCGTTCAGTTATATTGGTTATGTGAAACAGATCCGAAAGATTGGGAACAGTAACATCATCAACATTACCATGGAAGACAATTCTCAAACAATAAAAGATGTGGTTGTTATTGGTAGTAAAAGAACGAACGAGAATGGTTTTAGCATTCCCAAACGCGAAATTGCAACTGCTGTTCAAACACTTGATATGAAAGATCTTGAAGGGTTACAAGTGTCATCGGTCGACGAAGCCTTACAGGGACGTATTGCCGGACTTGATATTGTATCCAACTCGGGTGACCCAGGTAGTGGATCCCAAATGCGTATTCGTGGTGCTAGTTCTATTAACGGAAGCAGTCAACCACTTATTGTACTGAATGGCGTTCCTTACGAGATGCAGGTAAATCAAAGTTTTGATTACGCCAACTCCAATCAGGAACAATATGCAAACTTACTAAGCATTAACCCTGACGACATACAATCAATAGATGTATTAAAGGATGCAGCTGCATCGGCTGTTTGGGGTTCAAAAGGAGCCAATGGTGTAATTATGATTACTACCAAAAAAGGACGTTCCGGTCCCACAAAAATTGAGTACTCGTATCGCTACACCCGCACCGTACAACCTGCAGGACGTAAAATGCTAAATGGTGATGATTATACCATGTTAATGAAACAGGAATTTTATAATCCGAATCAAGATGCAAATGCAGCTAATTATGATGAATACAACTATAAAAAAACTTTTACCGAATACGAAAATTTCAACAATAATACCGATTGGGTAAAAGAAGTTACGCAGGTTGGAAATATCAATGACCACTACCTAACCCTCTCGGGTGGTGGCGACAGAGCTACTTACCGTGTTTCGGGTGGTTTTCTGAATCAGAACGGTACCATAATTGGTCAAAATTACAGTCGTCTTTCGTCTCGTGCTTATCTTGAATATATGGTTTCAGACCGGTTGAAATTTACATCTGAGTTGTCATTCTCTTATTCAAATAACGATCGTAACTATCAATTTGATTTTACAGGTGGTACTACCCCAAATCGTGGTGATAGTCCGAATGAAGATTTGTCCATATTGGGAATTGCGTACATTAAAATGCCAAATGTAAGTGTTTACAGACAAGATGCAAATGGCAATAACACCAGTGATTTCTATAATATATCAAGTTCATCTAAACTAAACTGGGATCAGACAATGCTTGTCAATCCAGTTGCATTAGCATTATTGGCTAAAAACAATGTAAAGAATTACAGAACTTTACCAACCTTTAGAATGCAATATGACATTATTGATCCGGCCATTCAGACATTACGTTATAATATGTATGTGTCGTTCGATATTAACAACGACAAAACAACAAAATACCTACCAGGAACCGCCACTAATTTCAATTGGTCCGACTACCGTTTTAATCGTTCCGAAAGTGGTGATGACGAAGCAATAACCATTCAAACAGACAATAACTTATTATGGACTCCTGCTTTTGAGAATAAGGATCACTACTTTTTGTTGTACGGATCACTTCAAACGACCGAAGGACGTTCTACTTATCAGGGAATTATTACGCGTAGCTTACCTTATGGAATTGATTATGATCCATCAGTTGACGGATATTTGACAGCAGAATACACTAATCGCGCACACTGGCGCTCAATGGGACTATTGGCCAGAGCACATTACTCCTATAAATCGAAGTATATTATCTCTGCCACTTTACGTCGTGATGGAAGCACCAAATTTGGAGATGGAATGAAGTGGGGAAATTTCCCCGGAATTTCGTTGAAGTGGATTGCATCCGACGAGCCATTTATGAAGGGCGCAAAGAGTTGGTTAAGCATGCTTGCATTTCGTCCGGGTTGGGGACTTGCCGGCAACCAGCCAAAATATGAAGCACTCTACTACAGTCGTTATGGCGATTATGGAAGTTATATTGATATGCCTTCACAGGTTCCGGTATCGTTACAATTAAAAAACCTGAGTTGGGAAACAACATCCTCATTTAATTATGGTTGCGACTTAGGATTATTTAACGATAAAATCTTGATGGATATGAATTTGTATTACAAACGGACTAAGAATATGTTATTTCCTGACGTAGCAATTCCAAACTCATCAGGATTTTCGGTATTAACCTATCAAAATGCCGGAACAATGGACAATACCGGTTGGGAGGTCAACCTCACAGCCAATCAAGTCATTAAAACAAAGGATTTCAGTATGGATTTTAGGTTTAATTTATCAAATTCGGTAAATCAAATCATTGAGCTAAAAGATGCGATACTAAAAAGTTTTAATGGAGCGTATGATTATCAAAACGGAAGTTATTTAACCCGCCTTCAGGAAGGGAACTCGTTTGGATCGATCTATGGTTTCCGTTACAAAGGGGTGTACCAATATGACAAATACAAGGCAGGTACACAGGAAGATGCACCAGTTGCCCGTAATGTAAATGGGAAGGTTATCAATGACGAGAACGGAGATCCATTGCCGATGTATTATAATTATTCCGGGAAAAGCGGTGGTACCTCTTATAAGTTCAGGGGCGGTGATGCCAAGTACGAAGACATTAATCACGATGGAAATATAGATGAACAGGATATAGTGTATCTGGGTAATTCCAATCCATTATTAAATGGTGGATTCGGACCAACTTTCCGCTACAAAAACCTATCCTGTACCATGACATTCAACTTCAGATATGGCAATAAAATTGTAAATTCTGCTCGAATGTATGCGGAAAATATGTATTCTACCAACAATCAGAGCACAGTGGTAAACTGGAGATGGCACAAAGATGGAGATATAACTTCCATTCCACGCGCCTTGTATCAAGCCGGTTATAACTGGTTAGGTAGCGACAGATACGTTGAAGATGGATCGTTTCTACGATTTAAATACCTGACATTTAATTACTCATTGCCTAAGCAAGTGGCAAAAAAACTATTTATAGACAAAATGAATTTTTACCTGACACTTAACAACTTGTTTGTATTGACCAAATATACCGGAGTTGATCCTGAAGTTGGTTACGGGGACTTGGGTGTAAGTAAAGACTCGGGGCAAACGCCCCGTTCGAAGGACTTAACGTTTGGAATTACGGTTGGATTATAAAATAAATGAATATGAAGAAATTGACAATAATATTTGTAGGGATACTTTTAATATTTGGTTTTGAAAGTTGTACCGATTGGTTAAGCATTCCCCCGGAGAGCGAGGTGGTGTTAGAAAATTACTGGCAAACAGAGTCTCAGGCAACATCAGTACTTTCATCTTGTTATCGTGGGTTAATAACGAATGAATGTATTGAACGTATGATCGTGTGGGGTGAATTACGCTCTGACAATTTGGTCAGAGGCAGTGCTATATACGAAGATTTATTTAAAATCATAAATGTGGATATAACTCCAACAAATACCTATGCCAACTGGGGTTCGTTTTATAAAGTAATTAATTATTGCAATACCTTTTTATATTATGCACCGGGAGTGGTAAACAAAGACCAAAATTACACCATAACCAAACTGCACGTGAATGAAGCGGAAGCAAAAACAATCAGGGCATTGTGCTACTTTTATCTGGTCAGGTCATTTCACGAAGTTCCACTAGTGTTGAATCCAAGCATTGATGATACACAGGATTATAATGTAGCAAAATCGACCGAGCGACAAGTACTAGATCAGATAATTAAAGATTTGACAGAAGCACAACAATTTGCCAAAACAAGTTATGGCAAAGAAGCCTATAACAAAGGCCGTGTAACGCAAAGCTCCATTGCCGCTATATTGGCAGATGTATATTTATGGGATCAACAATATGCCAATTGTGTGGCTATGTGTAACAAAGTATTGGAAGATCAAACTCTCAGCTTGGTAGATGTAGACAAATTGGTTCCAGATGTATTTTATAAGGGAAACTCCACCGAAAGTATTTTTGAGCTACAATTTGATAAAGATGTGCAGGTAAATAACACTGTCAACAACTTTTATGGTCTTAATGGTGGAGGATTTGGAATACATGGTGAATTAAGTTATCCTGCTTATTTAGGTAAAAAAGGCACTTACAACCCATTTAATTTCTCAGCTCCTACTTCGTCTGTTAAGGAAAGTGTAACTGATCTTCGTCAATCCTACTTTATTGGAGATGAAACAAATTATGCAAATGGAAATGGGTACTGTATTTTCAAATATACTCTTAGTCAATGTACGTTAGATGCCAATCAAACGGCAACTCCCGCCTATAGAAATTATAGCACAACAGCCAATTGGATTTTGTATCGCCTGTCCGATGTAATACTAATGAAAGCTGAAGCATTGGTACAATTGAATAGAACTGATGAAGATCTAAAAGCAGCACTTAGGTTAGTAAATACAACTTATTTACGCTCGAATACAACTGCTGATTCATTGTTATATAACAATTACGGCAGTAAATCAGCACTCGAAAGCTTAGTGTTACGCGAACGTCAACGGGAACTACTATTCGAAGGTAAACGCTGGTACGATTTAATGCGAATGGTTCGCCGGACCAATGATCCAGGCTCTATATTAACATATCTGAGTCCAAAACTGACAGGAAGTAATATGCAGTTAAAAAAAATGTCGGTGATGAATGCCTTGTATATGCCAATCCTGAAAACAGAACTGGAAAGGAATACTAATCTGACACAGAATCCATTTTACCTTGACTCTAATTTTGCTTCAAACTAATTGAAAAAAATTAATTTACAATGAAAAATACAAACAGAACAGGTTTTTATAACCCAATGAAAAATATCACCTTATCATTGTTACTTTTAAGTGGCATCTTATCCTCTTGCATGGATAACACACCTGTAAATGTAAGTACGTTTACGCAGGAAATGATGGGGCAGTACCTGCAAGACAGAGGCAGTGAGTTTTCGGAGTTTACGCGGTTAATGGATACCACTGAAGTATTGGGACTCGTAAATGCGTATGGTAAATACACACTTTTTGCCCCTAATAATACGGCAATGAAAGCATTTTATGCATCAAAAGGAAGAACTTCGTTAAAGGAATTTCAACTCGATACGCTTAAAAAGATTGCTTACGACCACCTGATTAAAGGCTACATCATTAAATCCAACAGCTTTACTGATGGTTTGATGCCATACTTAACCATGAGTGACCGGTTTGTTGCTACTTCTTCACAAGTAGTAAACAAGGTGTTTTATTATTATATCAATGCAACATCGGCAGTAATTGCAAAGGACATAGAGGTGAGCAACGGTGTTATTCATGAAATTGACAGAGTACTCACTCCATCGGCACTAACAGTGAGTCAATCAATTGGCAAAGATCCTAAGTTTACTATTTTTAATGAAGCACTGGAAAAAACAGGACTTGTTAATCAAATTACAGCCATACGCGATGATAGCTATGATCCTAAAAATTACAGCTCTATATCAGTCGGTGATCTTCAGGGTAGTGGTTCTAAAGATGAATTACCTGTATCCAGAAAATATGGATTTACAGCATTGATGGAAAGCGATGCTACCTATAAAAACCTGTATGGCATCAATAACCTGGAAGATTTAAAGGCTTATGCTGCTGCACATGTATACAACGAAAATAAATCGGATGCCAGTGTAACCGATATTACAGATCCACGTAACAGTCTGAATAAATTTATTGCCTATCACCTGATCGACAAGAAATTAACTTACTCGAAGTTTATCGATGCCTACGATACCGACCACATGCTTAAAACATTTGATATGTATGAATATATCGAAACCATGTGTCCCAATACCTTGATGGAGGTAAAAAAAGAAAGATCTACAGGTCTAACAAATATAATTAACAAAATATCTGAGACCGGAGAGGCTGTTCATATTGTAACAACCAATAAAGACAATGATGCTACCAATGGAGTCTATCACGAAATTGATAAAATATTAATTTATGACTCAAAGGTAGCTGCTGAGCTGTCTAGCAAGAGATTGCGTATGGACGCCGCAACGTTTTTCCCTGAGTTTACGAACAACAACATGCGGTATTATGATAAAACGAATCCACGTTCATGGGTTTTCCCAAAAGGCTATATTAAACGATTGACTTGCTCTGAAACAACGCGTTTCACTTATTTAAATGCTGCCGACGATTATTTGGATTATGAAGGAGACGAACTCTATTTGAAAGGGATGTACGATTTTGAAATGGTAACCCCTCCGGTTCCTGCTGGTACCTACGAAGTACGTTTTAGTTATCAACCTACTGATGGACGCGGTGCAGCTCAATTGTACTGGGATGGTGTGCCATGCGGCATTCCGTTGGATTTAAGAATTATTGCTACCGATCCACTTATTGGCTACGAAGCACCCGAAACCAACTTGGATGACTATGTGCTGGATGCATCAAATAACAAAATCTATGGTGTTGAGAATGATAAAATGATGCGAAACCGTGGATATATGAAAGGCCCAAATACCTATCAGGCTGTTACCAAGAAATACTATGATGCTTTAGTGGCGCGTAAAAGTAGCAGATCAGTAAGGCGTATTTTAGGAACTTATACATTTACCACAACCGCCAATCATAAGTTTGCCGTAAAAGCAGTACGCCAAGGTCAGTTTATGATGGATTTCCTTGAATTTGTGCCGGTTGAAATGATTGAAAATGAAAATATTGAATAGTTGACTATTAATAGTTAACCATAAAAATAAATTATATATACGTGAAAGATATGAAATGTAAATCTATAATAATCAGTATGCTAATTGTGATTGGAACTCTTACATCGTGCAAAGATGTATGGGACAATCATTATTCAAGCAGTGTGAGCATTAAGAGCGATTTGAGTTTGTACAATTATATAAAATCACAACCCGATTTAAGTATTTTCACTCAAATGCTTCAAATTACAGGGTACGACAGCATTTTAAATAAAGCTCAAACCTTTACTGTATGGGCGCCCATTAATAGTAGTTTATTGACAGTAAATTTACTTGACACAACCTTAGTTACCCAAATTGTCAAAAATCATATTTCCCGATTTTCGTATCCTACGTCGGGTATTGTTTCCAAAACAATTTATATGATTGATCAGAAGTTTCTGGTATTTAAGAAAACTGATGCTGGTTATACATTTGGAGGCAGATCACTCGTTCAATCTGACATTGCAACCTTTAACGGGATTTTGCATACAGTGGATGGATATGTACCTTATGCTCATAATTTATGGGAATTTATTGGAAAAACAGATGGACTTGATTCGTTAAGAAATTATTTGTATGCTCAAAATAGTTATGAGTTTGATGTGAATGCCAGTGTGGAAATTGGAGTAAACAGTAAGGGACAGGCTATCTACGACTCTATCATAAATTTCTCAAACCCGATACTTACTAAAATTGGCCGGCTTTATCTTGAAGATAGTGTTTATACAGCAATTTTACCAACAAATGCCGCCTGGACAAAGGTGTACAATAAGATTAAACTAAACTATAATACTTTAGCCAAAGATGGTGGTACAACACAGCAACGCTTAAACACTCAATGGGCCATTGTACAAAATTTAGTATTCAAGAACCGTATTCCGGATCCATCAGTCTTTCAGACACTGACTACCACTACCGGAAGTGTGATTAGCCATCCCGATTCGTTGTTTCTGGGATCAACAAAAAATGAACTCAGCAATGGACTTGGCTATATTACCGATTCGTTGCGGTTTAAGGCTTCTGAATCGTGGCAGAAACCGATTAAAGTGGAAGCTGAAGTATCGAAATATGGTCGAACAAATTCATACTCATCACTGGCTATCCGCTCCAGTCTGGGCTCTATTTACGACGTATCAGACACCAAATACCTAAGTTGTGATCCGACGACTGTTAGTAGCACGACACAAAATTCAGTAACATTCCCAATACCAAATACACTGTCGGGAAAATATCGAATTTATTGTGTTTTTGTTCCAACAAGTATGGTTTTGGCAAATGATTCCAAAAAGAACAAAGTCAAGTTCTTTTTTAATCACTTAGATGCAACCGGATTAAAACAGGCCATCGACACAGCTGTGACTGTAGCCAATAAACTTACAAACACAGCAGTATCGGCCGGAATATTCTCAACGACCCCTCTGCTAATGACTAAAATGTTTGTTACAGAATATACATTCCCCTACTGTAACTTGTACGATGAAAAATCAACACCTGCAAGTATAGTAAACAAGTTGAGAGTTGAGAATGCTGTAAAGATAACAGAGACAGTTGGTTTTGATCGTACATTCAGAATAGATTATATTATTCTGGAACCAGTTCAATAAATCAAAGTATAATACATAATCACAGAATACACATGAAGAATTATAATAATATATTAAGAATGAGCTTGAACCCGGTGTTGATAAAGTCGCTTGGAGTGCTGCTGCTTTTTGCATGTTGTTTTTCAACAAACGAACTGAAGGCCGAGAACAAAGACTCAAAAGATGCTGCTATCTATTCTGTGTCAGGTTTGGTGCGCGACGCTCATACAAAAAAACCAATAATGGCAGCGCAGATTAAGGTGCTTAATGACAATGCATCCGCTACTACAAATGAATCTGGCGTTTTTAAATTAAACCTAAAGTCAAAAAAAGCTTTACTTAGTGTATCAGCTTTTTATTATGGCATTCGTCAGGTTTCCATTCAGGGCAAAGATTCGTTGGTTATTGAGCTGTATAAAGATGACTTTAGCAACTATTATCATGAAATAAATAGCAACAATGGTGCAATTAACAATCTCACATCTGTAAGTTCAACCAAAGAAATTGCCAACATAAATCAGTCAACAGCAGTGTCGGCTGACGAGCTGTTACAGTCGGAATTAGGCGGCGATGTGCGGGCTGTCTCACGTTCAGGAGTTGCAGGAATGGGAGCTTCTCTGTTTATTCGCGGATTAAATTCAATCAATGCAAACGCACAACCCTTGTTTGTGGTGGATGGTGTTATCTGGAATAACTTATACAACGTAACTTCCATTCACGAAGGATTTTTCTCAAATCCATTGGCCAATATCGATGTAAATGATATCGAAAGCATTACTGTACTAAAAGATGGAGCTTCCATCTATGGAAGTAAAGCAGCTAATGGTGTTATTCTGATAAAAACCAAACGTGGGAACGGAATGGTTACCAAAATCAGTTTAAATGTCATTACCGGTGTTACTTCAATTCCTAAAACTATTCCGGTGATGGGCGTTGATGCTTACAAGGTCTATGTAACCAATATGATTGGATCGGCAGGTCTGACAAATAGTGAACTTGCACAACTTCCATACCTGAACGATAATCCGGCTCGTACTACCTATAAAACT
>Ga0302215_10001267_pt1 | contig 18244 bp, 13 predicted proteins | sample II_Fen_N3_1_FD_194580 | JGI IMG/M metagenome (GOLD analysis project Ga0302215, IMG submission 194580) | Peat permafrost microbial communities from Stordalen Mire near Abisko, Sweden - II_Fen_N3_1 | ecosystem: Environmental > Terrestrial > Soil > Wetlands > Permafrost | place: Sweden: Abisko...
AGAAAACATATCAGAGAACTTACAACAGCTACAGTTTTTTTATAGCTATTCAAATAAATCAATTGATTTTTCCACTTTTTTTCCAACAGATTGAGATCATAAAAAAAATAATCAATTTTAAATTGCACTTAAAATTCAGGATTTATTCCGTTTATTCAAAATATCAGGCTCTCTTTTCCGGAACAGGTTATTGGGAATAAAAAAGCGGATTCCAGTTCTTTATCAATCAAATAGTATTATAAAATAAACTCAATTTTGAAAAAAACATATTTTTCAACCAATCCTAATCGCGATTATCGATAAAAGTCGTATTTTTGTACCAAGGCATATCCGGCAATTAATTTTTCTGCATTTATTCAGGACCGTTTTAGGTTCAATGTTGAAAATATTGGATGACTGATCAGTCGATTTAAATTTGTAACATGCAACATTATAAACATGAAAATTAATATTGTAAATCATTCAAAACATTCCTTGCCGGAATATGCGACACCTTTATCAGCCGGGTTGGATTTGCGTGCGAATATCAACGAACCGGTGCTGCTTAAATCTTTGGAACGGAAATTGATACCTACCGGATTATTTATAGAGCTTCCTGCCGGTTACGAAGCACAGATCAGGCCAAGAAGCGGACTGGCTATAAAAAAGGGGATTACAGTGCTCAATTCGCCGGGAACGATTGATGCAGATTACCGTGGAGAAATTTGTGTCATTTTGGTAAATTTATCTTCCGAAGATTTTATTATCAACGATGGCGAACGGATTTGTCAAATGGTGATTGCTTCACACGCACAGGCCGAATGGCTGGAAGTGACAGAATTAAATGAAACAGGTCGGGGCGCCGGAGGATTTGGCCATACCGGAAAACATTAACCTGATTTCAGTAAAAATTGGAATCATACTGGAATGAGGCTTGTAATTTTTGCATTATTAAAAATGAATTTAAAAAATATGTTCAAAAAACATTATCTGTGTTTGTTTATTGTATTGGGCTTACTTTCCTGCTCCACAACTAAAAATGCAGTTGTTTCTGCACCTGTTAAAGTGCAATTAAATGACTCTACTCAACGACAATTTGATTATTATTTCTTTGAGGGACTCAATCAAAAGGACAACCAGCAGTATGATCAGGCATTGGAAACATTCAGGTTATGCCTTGCCATTGATTCGTTGGATGCAGGTGTCCAGTCGGAATTGGGAATATTATATGCAGTCATAGGTTTTAACGACAATGCAGTTCAATGTCTGGAAAAAGCAATCAAGATTGATCCCACAAACTGGTGGTATAATGTCAGGTTAATATCCATGTATTCGGGATTAAAGAATTGGAAAAGGTCCATTGAAATAACGACCAACCTCCAAAAAATATATCCCAACAAGGAAGAGGTTTATACCATGTTGGCTACTTTTTATAAAGAGACCAAAGAATATGATAAAGCAATTGCAGCTTATGACAGACTCGAAAACCTGAATGGTATAGATGAGTCGTCATCGTTTGAAAAATTTCAGTTATATATTTTATTAAATAAACCTCAAAAAGGAGTTGCAGAAATTGATAAACTGGTAAATAAATACCCAACCGAAACCCGTTACAAGGTATTGAGGGGTGATATTTTTATGCAACAGAAGATGCCTGATAAAGCATTTGAAATTTACCAGAAAGTGTTGAAAGATGATCCTGAAAATCCGTATGTCTACGTCTCGCTTTCGGAATACTATAAATCGGTCAATCAGCCGGACAAAGCAATGGAAGCAATTGTCAGCGCATTAAAAAGTGACAAGCTGGATGTTGAGACCAAAGTCAGTGTGTTGGGTCAATATGTTGAGAAATTTGCACAGGATTCAACCAAATTAGTTGAATCGGAAAGCCTGTTTAAGTTGTTGGTGGACCGTTATCCCATGGAAGAACAGGTGCACGGGTATTATACTGTTTTTCTGCTCTATCAGAAACGAAATGCCGAAGCACTCTCAGAGCTGGAAACGATGATTAATATTAATCCGAAAAATGATCAGACATGGATCAGGATGATACAAATTTATATTAACGATAAAAATTTTAAGCAGATACTTATTACTACCGCAAGAGCAATTGAAAATTTACCTAAACTTCCCGTCTGGTATTTTTATCGGGGAATTGCCCAATTTCAACTTGCCGATTATCGCGCTGCACTGGCTACTTATGAGAAAGGGATGCCATTAATTACTGTTGAACAGGCAGAGTTAAAAAGTGACTTTTATGCTCAGATTGCAGATATTTATTTTAAATTTGAGAAAAAAGATTCTGCATTCGTTAATTATGAAGCATCACTGGCAGCAAATCCAAAGAATATAATGGTCATGAATAATTATGCCTATTATCTTTCGTTGGATAAGAAAGACCTGAAAAAAGCCGAACGAATGAGTTCCAAGACTGTTGAACTGGAACCTAAGAACAGTACATACCTGGACACCTATGCCTGGATTTTATATCAGGAAGGAAATTATTCACTCGCGAAATTTTATATCGAACGGGCTATTGATAACCTGTCTAAAGAAGAAGAATCCGGAGTTGTACTTGAACATTACGGCGATATTTTATGGATGAACAGTAAAGACAACGGTAAAGACGATGCAAAAGCATTGGAGATGTGGCAAAAATCGTATAATTCAGGAAATAAAACCGAAGAGTTGAAACTGAAAATTACAAACAAAGGATGGAAAAGATAAGACAGATATAAGATTCAAGACAAAAGACATAAGACATAAGACAAAAGACAATAGACATAAGATAAAAGACAAAAGTTTAATGATAATAGAAAAACAGAATTATAAATTCTGTCAATTAAAGAATAAAATAAGAAAAATGAAACAAAGAATAATATTATTTATTGCGATTACAATGTTGATTATGTCAGCTTGTAAAACTACCCGGCACATTGCAAAGCCAACTCTTCCCACCAGTAATGAGATTAATCAGCTTGTAGAAAATGTAAAAAAAGTGCAGCCACAGTTTAAAACGGCCAATATTAGTAAAATGTCAATGGCCTTTAATTTGAACGAGCGGGAAGTGAACGTCTCGGCAGTTTGTAAAATGATAAAGGATTCAGCAATTTTTATTTCTATTCAGCCATTTATGGGGATAGAATTATTTAAGGCTGAATTAAAGGCAGATAGTATCAAGGTGTATGATAAAATGAACCATCGGTATTATGTATCGGATTATGGTTTCTTTAAAAGACAATTTGGCGTCGATGTTGATTTCAATAGTTTTCAGGCTTTACTGACGGCTCAATTGTTTTGTATAGGGAAAAAAGAAATGCTCACTGATAGTTGCAGGCTAATCACACTTGCCACAGGAGTGAATAAAATTGAATTTACCAGTGGAAACATGCTTCAAAATACAGAAATATCTTCTCAAAACCAGATTCAAAAAGTAGTTCTGAAAGCTAAAAACAGTGATTATCAATTACAAACTGATTATTCCGAATATTCATTAGTGAATGGTGTAAACTTTCCACAAAAAATCACGTTTCTTGCTACGGATCAAAAATCAAAGGCAACGTGCGATTTTTCAATTTTGAGAGTAGAATTTAATACCGATATCAAACTTTCTCCAACCAATCCCGACCGGTATACACTTGGTAATATTGACCAACTGCTCAAAAAATAAAAGTCTTTTTTAAAGAATATCTATAAAAACTATATTGATGCGCTTTCAAAACCATTTAAGATTAATAGTCCTGGTGATTTCAATCATGACTACAATTTTCTCCATTCAGGCACAAACTGTTAAAGATCTGGAAGCTCTTAGGAAGCAAACGCTTCAAAGAATCGAGTCAACAAACAAAATGTTGAAAGAAACTAAGAATTCTAAGCGGAGTACTTTGTATAAACTGACGATCATAAAGAAAAACATCACTGACCGTAAGGTGCTTATAAAAAATATAAGTACTGAGATTGGACAGCTTGATCAACAGATTGAACAACTGGATCAGGAAAAAGCCAAGCTCGAAATCCACATGCAAACTTTAAAGACTGATTATGCCAGGTTGGTACAGGAAGCCCATCTCAATCAGAATATGTATGCTAAAATTATGTTTGTATTGTCGGCTAAGACATTTGACCAGTCGTACAGGCGTTTGAGGTACTTGCAGGAATATTCCGATTACAGGAAAGAACAGGTAAAAGAAATTGAAAATGTCAAAATACAGATTACACATAAAAACGATAGTCTTCAATTGCATAAAACAACCAAAGTAATAGTTGTTAAACAAAAAGAAACAGAAGCTCAGAACCTAACCAAGGATGAGTCTAACGAGAAGATACTACTTACCGATCTGCAAAAGAAAGAAAAGAAACTGCGTGCTGAAGTGAAAATTCAGCAGAGAAAGGCAAATGACTTAAACAACAAAATTGAAAGAATTATTGCCAACGAAGTCAGAAAAGCCGAAGCGAAACGTCTGGCTATCCAGAAGAAACATTTAGCTGATGAAAACAGACGCAATGCCGAAAGCAAACGTATTGCAGAGAACAGACGCAATGCCGAGAACAGACAAATCGCCATTGAAAACAGAAGGATTGCTGAAAAGAACCGACAAATAATTGCCAGTAATAAATTAAAAAGTGCAGAAAAAGCAACTCCAAGGATTAAAATTAAAGCTGAAATTAAAGCTCCTAAGGAGGACAATAATGAGGATGAAAGCAATTCAACCGCTGGATTAACCCGTGAAGAAACACAGTTGTCGGGAAGTTTCGGAAGGAATATCGGACGTTTGCCATGGCCTACATCAAACGGATTTATTAGCGGGCATTTTGGAATTCAGCAACATGCTGTGTTGAAACACGTAACTACAAACAATAAAGGAGTCTATATTCAAACTCCATCAGGAAGTTCAGCCCGTGCAGTTTTCGAAGGTGTCGTGACACAACGATTCTCAATACCGGGAAGTAATAATGCAGTCATCATTCAACATGGGAAATACCGAACGGTTTATGCCAACCTGACTCAGATTTTTGTACGTGAAGGCGAGCATGTTAATGCAAAACAAGCTATCGGGAAAATCTATACCGATGATGAAAACGGTAACAAAACAGAATTGTATTTTCAGGTGTGGAAAGATAAAAATATTCAAAACCCTGAGAGTTGGATAGCAAGGTAGTTGATTGGTTGATTGGTTGATTAGTTAATTGGTTGATTAGTTAATTAGTTGAGTTGTTGAATAGTTGATTGGTAAATGTGAAGATGGAGTGATTTTTAATAGAGTAATTGATTTTATGCAATATTTCCAACGCTAAAAACGACGGAAAAGTTACTGGGATAATATAATAACTGGAAATTGAATTCTTATGGAAGAGTTAGTAAAGGAATTACAATTAGTGGATTATGGTGATAGCAATATTATCACTCTGGAAGGTCTCGAACATGTTCGTCGCCGTCCGGGAATGTATATAGGTAAACTGGGTGATGGTACACATGTTGATGATGGAATTTATGTACTGCTCAAGGAAGTCCTTGACAACTGTATTGATGAATACCGTATGGGAGCCGGAAAATCCATTGAAGTTCGTGTGAACGATGGCAGAGTGGAAGTCCGTGATTACGGTAGGGGAATCCCCCTGGGTAAAATGATTGAAGCTGTTTCAATCATGAATACCGGTGGTAAGTATGATTCAAAAGCATTTAAAAAATCAGTTGGATTGAATGGGGTCGGAACCAAAGCGGTAAATGCCCTTTCGGCTAAATTTGTTGTACAAAGTTTCCGTGAAGGACAAAGCCGCAAGGCTGAATTTGAAAAAGGGAAGCTCGTAAGCGATTCGGATATTTTCGTCGATAACAGCGATCGGGGAACGCTCATTTATTTCGAGCCCGATGGAACAATGTTCGAGAACTATTTTTACAAAGATGAATATATCGAAACCATGTTACGCAATTATGCGTACCTGAATACCGGGCTGACAATTAACTTTAACGGCAAGAAAATTCTATCGAAAAACGGGTTAACCGACTTGTTGAATGAAAACATTACGGCACAGGCACTCTACCCCATCATCCATTTAAGAGGGGAAGATATCGAAATTGCCTTTACACACAGTGATCAGTATGGAGAAGAGTATTATTCGTTCGTTAACGGTCAGCATACCACTCAGGGGGGAACTCATCAGAGTGCATTCCGTGAAGCAGTAGCACGAACTATAAAAGAATTTTATTCCAAAAACATGGAACTTGCCGATATCCGTAACGGGATTATTGCTGCGGTGGCCATCAGTGTGGAGGAACCGATTTTTGAATCGCAGACTAAAACAAAGCTTGGATCGCGCGATATGTCAAAAGGAGGAGCATCGGTAAATAAGTTTATTTCCGATTTTCTTAAAAAAGAACTGGACAATTACCTACATCGCAACAGTGAAACGGCAAATATATTACTTCAGAAAATACAGGATTCCGAAAAAGAACGTAAAGCCATTGCGGGTGTTACCAAACTTGCTCGCGAGCGTGCTAAAAAAGTAAACCTTCATAATAAAAAACTTCGCGATTGCCGGATCCATTACAACGATTCGAAAGGTGATACGGATGGTTCATGCATTTTTATTACCGAGGGCGATTCGGCTAGTGGTTCAATTACGAAGAGCCGTGATGTAAATTCGCAGGCTGTGTTTAGTTTAAAAGGGAAACCTTTGAACAGCTACGGACTTACCAAAAAGATCGTATATGAAAATGAAGAGTTCAACCTGTTACAGGCAGCTCTGAACATAGAAGACGGTATCGAAGGGCTGCGCTATAATAAAGTGATCGTTGCTACAGATGCTGATGTTGATGGAATGCACATTCGCTTATTGCTGATCACGTTTTTCCTGCAGTTCTTTCCGGAACTTATTAAGAAAGGGCATGTTCATATTCTTCAAACGCCGCTTTTCAGGGTGAGGAGTAAAAAGGAAACACTGTATTGCTATTCGGAGGAAGAACGCCTTTCGGCATTGGCTAAACTGGGTGCAAACCCCGAAATAACACGATTTAAAGGACTTGGTGAAATATCACCTGATGAGTTTCAACATTTTATCGGCAAGGACATGCGCCTCGATCAGGTTTCTTTGAAAAAAGAAGATGCTGTAGCCGACTTGTTATCTTTCTACATGGGGAAAAATACTCCCGAACGCCAGAATTTTATTATTGACAACCTGGTGGTGGAAGAAGATATAGACTAATTTACAATTTACATTATAGATGGGAATTTCTTATTACAGCCAGGATGATTCAATGGATCTGAATCCTGATCAATATTTCATGCGCCAGGCACTTTTAGAAGCCCAACAGGCCCTTAAAAAAGACGAAGTGCCCATTGGCGCTGTCGTCGTTTGTCAGGGCCGTATTATCGCCCGTGGACACAATCTTACCGAAACACTTACCGATGTCACTGCCCATGCCGAAATGCAGGCTATTACAGCTGCAGCAGGATTTCTGGGAGGCAAATACCTCACGGATTGTACCTTGTATGTTACTGTTGAACCTTGTGTGATGTGTGCCGGAGCATTGGGATGGTCACAAATCAGCCGGATAGTTTACGGTGCATCTGATGAAAAAAGAGGGTATTTCCGCTTTGCACCCAATGCACTTCATCCCAAGACTGAAGTCGTAAAAGGGGTGTTGGAAGATGAGTGCAGCAGGTTGATGAAGGAGTTCTTTTTGTCGAAAAGATAAAATAGTTCCGTGTTCCGCGTTCCGCGTTCCGTGTTCCGTGTTCCGCGTTAATGACGGATTAACTTACTAAATTAAAGTGCAATATTGATTCATATGGTTAATCAATCTTCTGATTAACAAAAAGAACAAATTACTTCATTTTTAACAGAATGATTTTCAAACACGGAACGCGGAACGCGGAACACAAAACTATTTATATCTTCAAGTGTATCACTACCAGTTCCGATTGTGTTCCAATCCTGTATTGAGGACCCCAAAGCCCGAGACCGGAAGATACATAGTAATGAGTATTACCTTTCTTTAGGTATCCGTAACCCAGTTCATAGATTCTTTTTACAAAAAGGTTACCGGGAAAGAATTGCCCGTTATGGGTATGTCCGGAAATCTGTAAATCGATGTTATTGTTTTCAGCTTCTTCCAAATGAAACGGTTGATGGTCCATCAATATCCGGGGAAATTTAACGTCCAATCCCTGCACAATATCCTTGAGCGATTTACGATTTGCATTGGTTCGGTCGTCTCTTCCGATAACATAAAAGCTGCCGTTCACCAGACATGATGAATCACGTAAAAATATGATACCTGCTTTTTTTAGATATTCAGCTGTGGCACCGGGTGTTTCGGCATAATGTTCATGATTCCCGTTGATGGCATAAACCCCCATCGGTGCTTTAATGGCTCGGAACTCTTCCAGCATGTTTTGCTTCACAACCGGTATCATCGATCTGTCGGAAATGTCACCCGCCAGTAATACTATGTCGGGATGTTGGTCGTTGATCATTTTTACATAATTTTGTAACTTTTTTTTATCAATTGAAATACCCAGATGAATATCACTCACCGCCACAATTTTTAATTCTTTGTTTTGTGTCGGTTTATTTGAGCTCAGATTCAGGGTCACTATACTAGGATGATTAAACTTATAATTTCCTACTATCAGGGCGATTCCGGTAATTCCAAGCGTTCCCACCATCATCCACAACCGGAAGTTAGCCATATAAACCGGGGTAATGTGTATAAGTAAACCGAACAAACGTACGATATCTACCAACAAAAAAGATAAAAAGAGGTAAATGAAAATAATGATATAAGTAAAACCTGCAAAGCTGACTGCTTTTGCAACTACCGGCGGCATGGCATTGCTTAAAATCATCCCGGACAATAAAGCCAGAAAAAGTACAATGGCTGTAACCAGATAAACAGGCCGCAAAACAGAAGCGGCAGGCAATGCCTGCCAACCGCGCACCATGACATAACTGTTTAATGATAAAAGTATAGCGAATGCAATAAGAATAAATCCGATTTTCATATTAACTGAATTAAATGAGTAATTGTTACTTCAAACGTTTGAACTAAGATAATGTTTTTATAACTTGTTTTGGGGCTGTCAGGACAACAGGTGAATTTATGTTTTTTTGGATAAAACAATCAATGACACAAAAGTAATCATTATTATGAATATGTCAGCTGAAAACGAATTTTCAATGGTCGGATTGATAACAACAATTTGAGCATCCGAAACAATATAACCTGGTGCAGTTCAGGGATCAACACTATTCCAAAAGAGGATTCCTGTATTCGGGAAGGGTTTAACTTTTTGTTTTTAGTCATTACTGAATCTTAAGTAGCAAGTAAAATTCAAATTAACATATTTTATTCTGATTTATTTTCATTGAATATAGAATGTATTATACTACACTTCCAGTCGCTTATCCTCCTAATGTTAAGACTACAAGCCTCCCTGTGAATATAAATAATCGATTTGTTAATAAATAATTAAATAGATTTTACCAAACATAGTATTGTATTCTTTTGTTGTATTTTTACGGTGTTTAACTAATTATTCCCTTCAATGAAAAAGATCTTTTTTGTTATCATTCTGTTTTTAAGCATTTCTTGCGTTATGCAAGCTCAAAAAGTAGGACTAGTTTTAAGTGGGGGTGGAGCCAAAGGGATTACACATATTGGAATTATTAAAGCACTTGAAGAAAATAATATCCCCATTGATTATGTTGCAGGAACATCCATGGGTGCCATCGTTGGGAGTATGTATGCTATGGGTTTTACGATTGATGAAATGATTGCAACTATTAAATCTGACGACTTTAAACACTGGTCCACCGGTGAAATTGATTCCAATTATAAGTATTATTACCGCAATGCCGATCCAAAACCTAATTTTGTCGAAATTGCATTTAATATTCACAATATTGATTCCATCAATTTAAAATCGGCTATCCTTCCTACCAATATTGTTTCGCCCCGGCAAATGAACTATGCTTTTGTACCACTTACTTCGCAGGCCAATGCGGCGGCAGGAGGCGACTTTGATAAGTTGTTTGTTCCATTCCGCTGTGTAGCTTCTGATATTTACAACAAAGAAGCTGTAGTTTTTCGCTATGGGAATTTGGGTGATGCCATTCATGCTTCTATTTCATACCCTTTTATGTTTAAACCGGTTGTGATTGATAACCGGCTGTTATTCGATGGCGGTATATTCAATAATTTTCCGGTTGATGTTATGCGTAATGACTTTAAACCCGATTTCATGATTGGCAGTGTGGTAGCCAAGAATCCCCGAAAACCGGATGAAAGGGATATCCTGATGCAAATTCAGAATATGATCATGAGTAAAACCGACTATACCATTCCAAAGAAAGAAGGAATACTCCTTAAATTTCATATGCCTACTTTCAAACTTTTCGATTTCTCAAGGGTAGATGAAATGGTTCAGTTAGGATATGATTCAACCATGAAACACATGGATGAAATTAAAGCCAGGGTGAAACGCCGGGTTACTACCGATGAAATAAACCTTAAGAGGAAGAATTTCAGGGAAAGGTATCCGGAATTGAAATTTCAACACGTAGTGGTAAACGGGGTAGATAGCCTTCAAAAGATATACATTCAGCAGGTATTTCATAATGACAACGAAGTTTTCACACTGAAAGATTTTAAAGAAGCGTATTTTAAACTGATCTCCGATGTAAAAATACAGGAGGTAATTCCTCATGCCATCTATAATTCTTCAACGGGAAATTTCGATTTGCATTTAAATGTGAAAACACAGGATCACCTGAAGGTAATGCTTGGCGGGAATGTCTCATCCTCAACTTCCAATCAGGCTTATTTCGGAGTGACGTATCAGAACCTGACAGAATATGCCCAGTCTGTTTATATCGATGCCCAGTTCGGGAAAGTCTATAATGGATTAGGAATCGGAGCCCGGATTGATATGCCCTCAAAGAAAAACTGGTACTTAAAAATGGCTGTGATTCTGCATAAATTCGATTATTTCGAAGGTGACCAGATATTTTATAATGATAACCGAACAGCTAATTTCAGGCAGAATGAAATCTACAGCAAGCTGAGTATGGGATTTCCTTTAACGATGAAGGGCCGTCTGGAGTTTGGGATAGGTTACGGCTATTTAACCGATAATTATTTTCTGAACCGTGCATTGATTACTTCGACCACGAAAGAAGATGAAAGTCTCTTTTCACTGGGAAGTTTTTTCACCCGTATCGAAAGTTACACACTTAACAACGTTATGTATCCGACCAAAGGTTATAGTCATTCCACCAGTCTTCAGCTCCTGGGAGGAGAACAAACCTACCAATCATCCGGTGATCCATTAAAGAACGTAAATGATGTGTTTGATGTCTGGGTTCAATGGCGGGCAAAACACGAGCAATATATTCCGATTACACATCGTTTTACACTTGGTACCTACGGTGAAGTTGCTCTTTCGTCCCGAAAACTACTCCTCAACTACACCACAAGCGTCATCGAAGCACCTGCTTTTCACCCCACCCCTTATAGCCGCACGGTCTTTAATGAAGCCTATTGTGCCAATCAGTTTGTAGCTGTTGGGCTAAAACCCATCTATAACCTGACGAAAGATTTACATATCAGGGGTGAAGCATACTGGTTTGTTCCCTATCAAACAATATCCCGTGCCGCTGATAATTCGGCTTATTATTCTACACCGTTCCATTCAACACAGTTCCTGGGTGAAACATCGCTGGTGTATAACTTTAAAATTGCTTCAGCCGGCATGTTCGTAAACTATTACAGTTCGTCGGTGAGCAATTGGAACTTTGGGATCAATATCGGTTTCCTGTTATTTAATCCGAAATTTACAGAGTAAAGCTTGTTTCTTCTTAGACATTTGATATAAAAAAACAGGCTTGCATGATTTACATGTAAGCCCGTTTTATTTTGGGTTCAATTTATTTATTCGGGCTAAATTCTGCGCTGGCAATTAAAGTAACTTTGTCACCAACCATGGCTTCGGGAAATTTAGGACCAATGCCATAATCCGATCTTTTTAAACTTCCGGTTATAGTGAAGCCGGATGTTTCTTTTTTGTTCATCGGGTTTATAACTGTTCCATTGAAGGTGACATTTAGCACTACCGGTTTAGTAACGCCATGCATGGTCATGTTTCCAAGCAATTTATAGTTTTTACCTTTAATTTTTGTAATGGAAGTGCTTTTAAAAATCAATGTTGGATATTGTTGTGCATCAAAAAAATCGGCGCTTTTCAAATGTGTATTACGTTGTTCTACATCGGTATTGATACTCGCAATTTGCGCTGTAACTTCAATTTTTGCATCACTGTGATCAGCTTTTGTGCTCACGACTTTCACATCAAATTGATTGAAGTTACCTGTAATATGGGAAATTGTCAGGTGCGATATCGTGAACCCTAAGCGTGAATGTGCAGGGTCTGCTACCCAGGTTTGCGAAAATGCTGTAAAAGCAAACATAATAAGTACGATTGATAAACTAATTCTCTTCATAATGTTTTTTTTAATTTTTTTAATATTTTTCAGTGACTTAGATACTGACTTTTAGTTGGTACAAAGATACTGTGGTGCAGAGAGCAATTAATTACACTTTTAGGAAAAATGGTGGCATTATTCGGTAGATGGAATATCCTTATTGGGAACGAAGATATGGTTACCGTGGAGCTTATATTGAATTCTTGTATTTGTTCTAAAAACCGAATCCCGGATTGATAATCCCGTTTTGTGAGTTTGGTTTTAAATATATAAAAAGTGAAGCCGGTTAACTGTATAGTAACCAACTTCACTCTTTTTTCACGATATAGATTCAGTAAACTGAATCAGTTTATCAATTCAGGATATCTTAGCGAACTGATATTTTTGTATTACCAATTGCTGTTTTCACAATATAGATTCCTTTGATCATGTTTACACTTATTTTACCATCAGTAGCAATGCCATCAATAATGGTTCTGCCGGTAAAATCAAACACTTGTACATTTCCTGTGAAATTTGGAATACGAATTTCACCGTTCATATAATAAGCATTTAGTTTATTTTCAACCTTAGGATTGAATAAACCTGTAAAATTACCATTGTCGAAAATAAAGTTGTCTAAATAAAGGATATGTTCAACATTATCAATTGTATTCTGTGTGAAGAACACACCATGAATCGCATCTTTAGCTGTAAATGCCGTATTTACTGCCCAAATATCAGCAAGTGGAATAGTTATTTTTGTCCAGGTATTCGCTGCTAAATCGGTTGTCATATAATTTGCGACAGGAACACTCCCGGTTCCATTTGGATTGCCCGGAGATGCTTCTAAGTGAAGTAAAGGCATTGCTGATTTGGCAATTGTTGTAGGAGAATTAATCCAGAAATTTAAGTTTACCATGCCCGATACATCAAAAACAGTCCATCCATTGGCTGCTACCATTGCAGCCCAATCACCTCCGGTTACTGATTTCCAATCCAGTTCCAACGCATTGGTGCCAGATTTAACAGGGATGGTAACCACAGGTAATTTACCGGGATGTAATGCCGGTTGCAATACAGTACTGGGCGAAGTTGGATTTACATAACTTCCATCATGATACGTATTATCCGTACCATCTGTACTGTCATCGAAGAAAATAATTGAAGTTGGAGGAGGAGGAGGAGTTCCTGTTGTAACCTTAATTTCGTCAATATACATGCTTGCTCCAATATCGATAGTCGAACCATCGGCAGGATAATCCGGTTGAAAACCAAATACTGTGATGGATTTCGTCCAGTGGGCAGCAACATCGAAAGTTAATTCTTCCCATTGATTCACTTTTGTAGGTGCTGTTTTAGGCAAAAATTCGACAGAGCCGCTACTTTCGCAATGTATTTTCAATAAAGAATTTGCATTGGTACGGTAAAATTTAATAGTAATTGTTTGACAGCCGGCAACAATAGGAGTGGTTAAAACTGACCAGAATCCTGCCCATGGCTGATTAGCAACACCGACATCTAAACGTTTCCATTTCCAGCATTTCATAGTTGAATTTACTGCATCAGAAGCAGGATTTGCGACAACAGCCGTATCCATGTTGTCAGGTGGATTCACATTTACTGCACTTGTGAAGTTAACATGTCCGTTTTCAAAATCGTCCAGCATATAAGTTGTTAACTGTGCTGAAACCGTAACACTCGCTGCGAGTGCTGTTAAACAAGTAAAAAGTAGTTTTTTCATAAAGATGATCATTTAAATTGTTAAATAATTGATTTTATCTTAATCGAGTCACTAATTGAAATTCTTTATTATCCGGAGTTTTCATTTTAAGAGTATACTGTTTTCCATTTATTATTTTTGAAGTATTGAACGACCATGTATTCTCGCCCATCGCAGCATTTATTGTCGTATCACTGATAATTGTATTGGAACTGTCGGTAATTGTAAACTGAGTACTGCCTGAAGTGCTGATTACATAATTCAATTCATAGACTTCCCTGTCGGGATGACGCATCATGTCAAATTCATTGGTTTTTGTGTTTACAACCGCTAAATTAAATCCTTCCTGATAATCCGGTTTTCCTTTTACACCGGCCAGCAACAATCCGGCTTTAACATGTTCATTTTTCATCATCAAATTCCATATCAGCCCTGAACGATAGTTTTCCATCATCACAACGATTGGACCCTGGTCAATGGCAAGGTGTTTCTTTTCGGAGGTGTTTGTATAAGGACAATACGCATCAGCAAATCCATAGGTGCCCTGCGCAAGGGTATTGCCTGCCAGTTGAAGCAATACCTGTGTAGAGTAAAAAGGCGTGTATGGAAAGGACCCTAATGAAGCTGTCGGGGCTATCACCCCATCGTCGTTTATCGGAGAACGTGCCATATAATTTGTGTACGGTGGCTTCGCATCGTAACAGGCTGTCAACCCCCAGTTCTTTTCATCATATTTATAGTTTGCCGGAGCTTCAACCACACAATATTGCCGGTTTATCATGGTATGTGCCACATTTTGTTTCCAGTAATTTACGTGTTGATCTTCTATCTTTCGTGGATCAAGGCCTAAAAAGGAATAATGTGCAAAGAACATGGGACCCCCTTTTACATCACCCAATGGAAGATTGTATCCATAATAAGAGGTGGTTGGATGATAAATTGCTCCATTATTCAACCAGCCCAGGGTATACACATCTGTTGGAATATTATGAGTCGAAGTTGAACCCAATGCCAGGATATAAACGATCCATGCCTCATTCCAGCCTCTTACATCCATCGTTAACCTGTTTTCCTGTGAATACCAGAGCCAGTGCAACACCTTATCTGTACCCGCGTAGAAGCGCCAGTTCATCGTATCCCAGAATGATGCTACCGAATCACGGATTTCAGTTTCAACGGCAGAATTCCCTGTATAATACTCTGATGCGGTCAGTAATCCGGCAGCCATATAGGCACTTTCGACAATATCCCCCGTTTTTACCTGATCACCGAAGGGATAAGCGGTGCCATCCGGATTATACCAATGCGACCACATTCCCTGAAACCGTTCGGATTTTCCTAAAAACCGCACTATTTTTTGAGTCCGCTCTGCTGCTTGCTGTCTGGTAATCCAGCCACGTTCCGATCCGACTATTAAAGCCATTAATCCAAATCCACTACCACCGGTGGTGACGATTCCTCCATCCCCACGGTCATTCCCTTCCAGGATCATACCTGACGGACTGGCTCCATCGTAGAAGTAATTGAATGTTTTATGCTGCCATTCATCCAAAACCGGTCGCACTTTGGCAGGAGAATAGGTATCATCATTTTTTATGACAACAATCGTTGGAACAACAGGTGACTTGCATGATGAAAGGAAAATGATAAGCAAAAGAATAAAAGTTGCCGACCCGGAGAATTGCCCCGGGTTTTTATCATTTATTCTTATGGTATGTAGCTTTTTCATTTTCAGGTTTTTATAACAATCCTAATAATTTGATTTAAGCAATATGATTTTTTAATATGTATATACGAAAAACCTCCTTAAATATAAGTGTTGGATGAATCTGCCGGGAATCAATCCGTCAGTTAAATTGTGCCGAAAGAAAGTTGTCATAATAATCTGTGTAAATCAGTGTCATCTGTGGACACTCTTTTTCTTAATTTCTTCTATAAAAAATAATCTGTGTGAATCAGTGTCATCTGTGGACAATCTTTTTTTAATCAATACCCCGGATTTTGGGTAATAAGTCCACCCGATTTATCAATTTCGGTTTGAGGAATAGGGTATAATTCATGTTTCCCAACCACAAAACCTGTAATTGCCGTTTTTGCTTCATCCCATCGGATCAGATCATAATAACGTTCCCATTCCATGGCCAGTTCGATACGTCTTTCCTGATGTACTTTTGCACGAAGTTCGGTGATATCGGTTGTGGTTATTTTTGGTAACACTGCAGCATTACCACCACGCGCACGGGCCCTCACCATTTCTAATTTATCCAGGGCTTCTGTTGTGTTTCCCGATTCACATGCAGCTTCGGCATGCATTAATAAGACATCGGCATAACGGATTACCCGGATGTTCATCCAATAGGCCTGAGGGTCGCTTGAACGGCCATAAAGGGCTCTCTCAGCAGCCAGTGTGTATGCTTTTTTATTGAAAAACTTATAACTTGCTGCATCAGCCCTGACGGTTTTTCCTTCCAGCACATCTCCGTTCGCAATAACAGAAGCTACCTTTCGTGGATCACCCGCTTCGTAGGCATCCATTAAAACCTGACTTGGCGCATTGAATCCCCATCCTAAATTTGGTATCCCCCGGATTCCCTGTATCTGTCCGAACTGACTGCCCAAATCAATTTTTAATGAAGGCTTATAGTCACAATAAACTTCAAAAACCGATTCCGGTCCGTATTCATTGGCTTCAGTAAACATATCAGAGTAAGGAGTAGTCAGGTTGTTATCCCCGGAAGCTATAATGGCAGTAGTTTGGGCTAAAGCTTCCGGCCATTTCTTTTCATACAGATATACTTTTGCCAACACGGCACGGGCGGCATTCTGAGTAGCGCGTCCCTGATTTCCACTCGTATTAAGTGCCAGACGGGTTGGTAAAACAGGAATTGCAATCAATAAGTCTTTCTCAATATTACTCCATATTTCATCCCGTGTTGAGCGTGCAGGTGATTTTTCCGTTTGTGCCAGGACTTTGTTTACCCAGGGCACTCCTCCGAATGCTTGTGCTAACCTGTAATACATCACTGATCGAAGAAAAAGTGCTTCTCCCTGGTATCCATTCCTTTTTGCCAGAGGCACTGTATCTGCCAGTGCTGCAACCAGTGCCAGTGCTTCATTTGTATAATAGATGGTGCTGTAGCAATTTTTATAATAATCGGAAATGTAAACATTGCCGGGTGTATAGCTTAAGGATTTGAAAGCAATCATATCTGAACCTCCGTCAGAAGGTGTACTGCCTTTTTCAACATCGGGAGTCGCATAGTTATTCATTGCCAGCCCTGGCCAGGCAAACGCATACACTCTTAATGTGGCATACGACTGTAATAATTTAGCTTCCACTAAAACCGTTTTATTTAAATGACTGGTATCGGTATATGTGGTAAAATTTTCATACCCTTTTGGCCGTAAATCCAGGAACTTGTCAGTACAGGATGCCAAACCCAAAAGCGCTATTGCTAAGTATACTATATTTTTTTTCATGGTTTCAGATCTTAAAAGTTAGCTGATAATCCTGCTGTGAATGTGCTGGGAATAGGATAAGTACTGCCGTTATCAACGCCTCCGGTGAGTAGATCACCTCCAACTTCAGGCGTATAACCGGTACTCTTTTTGAATGTAAAAGGGTTCTGAGTATTTGCAAAGATCCGAAGTTTGGTAATGCCAATTCCTTTTAGAGATTTCGTTGGTAAATTGTATCCCAGTTGAATCGAACGAATTCTCAGATAGGCACCGCTTTCGAGCAGATTGGTCGAAGGCTGGAAATTCGATGATCGGGTTAGATCCAGTATGGGCTCAAAATTGGAAGTCCCTTCACCATGCCATCTATTAAGGGCAGTGGTGTAAAAATTAAACTGTGAAAAGCTGGATAGTTTTTTAAGGTTGATAATCTGATTGCCGTAAACACCATTAAAATCAACACTTAGATCAAAATTCCCATAGCCTGCATTTACAGTAAAACCATACGTGAAAGTCGGGATCGTAGAACCAATAAAAGTACGGTCTTTTGAAGTTATTTTCTGATCACCATCTAAATCTTTGAAGCGGATATCACCCGGTTTTGAAGTCCAGGGTGCCTTATAA